>Ga0307987_1000217_pt1 | contig 36211 bp, 25 predicted proteins | sample EllFjometagen181_FD_203157 | JGI IMG/M metagenome (GOLD analysis project Ga0307987, IMG submission 203157) | Marine microbial communities from Ellis Fjord, Antarctic Ocean - #181 | ecosystem: Environmental > Aquatic > Marine > Unclassified | place: Southern Ocean | collected 2014-10-08 | reverse complement strand
GGCTCACGGCGCCGAGGCTGTGCTGCTGGGCTGCACGGATCTGGGGCCGGTGGTGCAGACTTCGCTGCCCTGCTTCGACAGCACCGTCATTCTGGCCGAGGCGCTGGTGGCTGCTGCACGGGGTTGACGGGGGGCGGCTGCGCACCGGGGATGAGCCCCTGCGCCAACAGGGTGGTGGCCACCTGCTCGGCCATGGCCGCGTGGCCTTCGGCGCTGGGGTGGAACACGTGGCCCAGCAGGTGCAGCGCCCCCGGAGGGTGCCGGGCGAAGCTGGCGTCCACGTCCACCCACGGGAAGCCTCGCTCCTGGGCCAGCCGGGCGGCGGCGCGGCGGTAGTCCTGGTTTACGTAGCGATCCACCAGATCCGGAAGATCCCGGTTGATGGGCATGTTGATCCAGACGAACTCGAAGCCCTGCTCTTCCCCCATCCGGTCCAGGGCGGCGAGGTTGGCCTCGAAGGCGTCCATGGGCACCCGGGGCACCAACACGGCGGCTTCCTGTCGGGCGAGCTTGCCGTAGACCGGCTCCTGGCCGGCGGTGCGTGCGGAGTAGTCTTGGTAGGCCACCGGCTGCAGCCTGCGGAGGGTGGTGAGCACCGCTTCGCGGGCCAGCAGGTAGACCTCGGAGCGCCACAGCACTCCGTTGATGCTGCGGACGGGCTCATCGACCAGCCGCTGGGCGTCCCCCAGGTAGTCGGGGCCTGGGTCGTTGTTGAAGCCGGCGATGACCATGTCGGGCTGGTACGCTAAGCCGATGTCCTCGAGGAACACCAGGGCCTGCTGGGTGGTCCAGCCCGGGCAGGCTCCGTTGAGGACCTGGACCTGACGGTCGGGCACCGAGGGTTGGAGCCGATCCTCTAGTACAGAGGACCACATCTCGTCGCCCTCGACGCCGTAGCCGAAGTTGGACGAGTCTCCCAGCACCAGGATGCGGTAGGCCTCGGGAGGCTTTCGGCGCGGGACCCGCACGTCGCGCATGCCATCGCGGTTGGTGGTGATTAGCCCGGGGTCCCGGGGGTTGTAGAAGTCGTCGAGGTTCGGCCTCACCTGCCAGTGCAGGGTGGGGTGAGGGCGAAAGAAGGTGACCATGTCCACCGCGAGCCACGCCCGCATGGAGCCCTCCGCCGCCAGGAGCGCCAGCGCCATCATCGCCACCGGTGCCCAGGCGCGACCCCGCTGGCGCTTGCGGATCAGGAACAGGCCTACCAGGTAGACATTCAGGGCGACACAGGCGGCGACGGCCGCCAGCACCAGCGCGTTCTCGGGAGAGTACGGTGCGGCGGGGTCGATGAGCGGGCCTTTCTTCCAGCCGGGGATCACCATGCGGCTGGAGATGACGGCCGGCACGAGGATCAGCGCATCGATGACACCCATCACCAGGCAACCCAGCAGGAACCGGCGGAGGCGGTGGGGCATAGCGGGCTCTAACCCCTGTCCGGATGGCCGTACTCGCGAACGATGGCGGGCCTGAGGGCGTAGCTGGTGGTGGGTCGATCCCGCTCGTCGTTGAAGGAGAAGCGCTGGTAGACCAGCTCGTCTTCCCGGGTGATGACCCCCAGGGCCCAGAAGGCGCCGTGTACATCGGGGGCGGCCACCGACAGGTAGCGGACCATGGCGCTGGGGTCTTCCGCCCAGTGGGGCTTGGCGGGGGATGCTGCCGCGGCAGCGCGGCGGACCAGCACCGAGGGGTCGTCGAGCCCGACGGCATCGGGGAGCACCCTGGCGACGGCGGCGCGGGTGCGTTCATCGGGGTCACTGGCGAAGGTGCCCAGGCGGTCGCTCGGGCCCGCGGTGGCCAGGGCTTCGACGGCCCGCAGGCGCAGCTCTGCATCCGGGTGGACCAGGGCCGCGTCGAGCACGGCGGGATCGAAGCCCCCTACGCGTCGCAGCGACTCGAGGGCTGTCACCACCACGTCCAGATCCTCGTCTCCCAGGAGGGTGATCAGCTGGGGGGTGGCATCTGCCGACCAACCCAGCGCTTGGGCGACCGCCTTGCGGACCTCGCCGTCGGTGTGTGTGGAGAGGGGCCCGATGAGGGTGAGGGTGTCGGGACGCTCGGCGCTGAACTTGCAGGCGTCCTTGAGCACCGTGGGGTCCGCGCTGTGCAGCAGGTCCTGCAGCTCGGCCTCGCTCCGGGGGGGCTTTGGGGGGTGGGCCTCGGGTACGTAGGCGGACGCGCCCAGGTGCTCGAGGGCCATGGCCGCCGCCACAGCCACCTGGGCTGCGGGATCATCCACGGCGCGTCGGAGCAGCGGGATGGCGGCGGGGTCCCCCAGGTCTCCCAGCCCGCGGGCGGCCACGGCGCGCAGGAAGTTGTTGGGGTCCTGCAGCAGCATGCCCAGGGGCGCCACCGCGGCGGGGTCACGCTGGGCCGCCAGGGCGTTGGCGAGCTCTCGGCGCACGTCCACATCGGGGTCGTCCACCAAGCCTTCCAGGACCTCCAGCTGTCCGGGGATGGCCCCCAGCCCCCACACCGCCTTCCACCGCACGTAGGCGTCGGGGGACTCGGTGGCGCCCTGGCGCAGAGCGGTGGCCAGCGTCTCCGATCGTTCGTCCTCGTGGGCACGCTGGGCCATCCGGTGGAACGCGGCGACCCTCACGACGCTGGATGGGTCTCGCCCCAGCGTCGCCAGGCGTTCCGGGTCGTCCAGGCGGTCGGCGGCCCGGGCGCGCACCAGCGGGTCGCGGTCCTGGGAGAGGACCGCCAGGGTCCGCTGGCTGGTCGTGGCGTGGGCCACCGCCAGCCGCACCGCCACCTCCGGGTCCTCCGCCAGGTCCTCGTGTGCTCCCGTGGTCAGGCCGGTGGCCCTCGCGCGGGGGTCCGACGCGCTGGGGTCCCACGGCTCGGTGCCCAGGTGTTGGATCAGGCCGGGGATGGCGGCGGGGATGGCGGCGGGGGTCCACGCCAGGGTGTAGTGATCCGCCAGCTCTCTGGCCGCCACCAGCCCTGCAACGCGAGGCTCATCGATGGCCAACGCTGGGTCTGCCCACAAGCTGGTGCTGACAGCCGTGTCCAGCACACCCATGGAGGCCCAGGGTAAGCGCTGGGTGGCCCGCTCTGACCAGGCGGTGTCTCCGGAGGCCAGCACCGCCGCCACCGCGCCCTCGCCGCCGCCGTGGCGCCCATCGCCGGGAGGAGCGAGGTCCAGGGCTTCCCCGGGCTCGAGCCAGATCAGGGCCAGCTCGCCCCTGGGGGGGGTCGGAAGGGCGCCCTCGAAGGGCACGACCCGTGCCGAGAGCGCCTCTGCCATGGCCATCGCGGCGGGCCCGTGGGTGTCTCGGGCGTAGATCACCGGGCTCCAGGGGCCTTCGCGGTGTACGGCACCGGGGGGGGCTGCCCGGGCGGCCAGGCCACCGGCGCTGCCCATGTAGTCCTTCCCGTGTGTCGCCTCTGGGGGCTCGGGCGTGGCGTGGCACGCCAGCATCAGCGCCAGCAGCGGGAGGTTCGGGTGGAGGGAGGGCGGTGGGTGGGTCATCGTGGGATCAGGAACACGCGGCGGATCCGTTGGGCCAGCTGCTCCACCTCGCCGTCGCTCATGTGGAATCCATTGGGGAGCTCGAGGCTGTGGGCGTGGATGTGGCTGGACACCGGGCAGTGCTGGGCCCAAGGGCGGAAGATCTCCAGCTCCGAGCAGGCGAACATGTCGTCGGCGTTGCTGTCCACCCCCGCCTCGAGCAGCCGCTGTCGCAGGCCCTCGCGGTCTGGCACCTCGACCTTCAGGTAGAAGCGGGACGGCTCCGAGCCCGGCAGGGGCTGGGGGATGCGCACCCCCGGGAGATCCTCCAAGGCGGCCTGCAGGATCTCGGCGTGGCGGCGCGTGCGTGCGTTCACGGCGTCGAGCCGGTCGAGCTGCACCAGGCCGACCCTGGCCTGGAGATCCGCCAGCAAGGCCGGGTGTCGAGGCAGGCTGGGGGGGATGACGTCTTCGACCATCATGCGGTCCAGGCGGGTGGACCCCAGCCGGGTGGCCAGGCGCAGCGCCGGGTAGAGGGTCAGGGGAAAGCCGGAGCGGGACGTGGCGACCCCGGTCAGCAGGGTGCGCGCGACCCGGGCAAGCAGCGCTCGTCGTTGTTGCTGTCCCCAGTGTTTGGCGATGGACACGACCCGTTCCCACGGCTCGGGGTCCCGACCCACCAGCATCCCTCCACCGAAGCAGGTGATGTTCTTGCCGGTGTTGAAGCTGAAGAAGGCGAGGTGTCCGAAGCTGCCGATGGGCTGGTCACCCAGGGTGCTGCCGCAGCTCTGGGCGCAGTCTTCGAGCACCACCAGCCCGTGGCGCTCGGCGATGGCGCAGATGCGTGGCATGTCGCAGGTCAGCCCGAACAGGTGGGTGGCGAGCACGGCCTTGCAGCGTGGGGTGATGGCGGCTTCGAGCTTTGCGGGGTCCAGCTGATGGGTGGCCGGATCCGCGTCCACGAACACCGGCTCGAGCCCCATGGCGACGATGAGCGCGGGCACCGCCGCCAGGGTGTAGTCCGGCACGATCACAGCATCGCCGGGCTGCAGCTGCAGGGCTCGTAGCGCCAGCAGGAAGGCGTCCCTGCCCGACGCGGTGCCCAGCGCCCAGGGCACCGTCACGGCGTCGGCGAAGCGCCGCTCGAAGCGCTCCACGTGGGGCCCTCGCGTGATCTGCCGGCTCGCCAGTGCTCCGGAGACCGCGGCCAGCACGGTGGGCGAGAGGTTGATCTGGTGACGCGGCGTGGGGCGCCCGCGGCGCGAGGGGTGCATCTCAGCTCCGTGGTTCTTCCGGGCCGGAGCCGGGAAGCAGGTCCAGGAAGATGTCTGGATTCGAGGCGTAGAAGGGCAGGTAGCGGATCCCGTGGCGCAGGACGAACCCCGGGCGCAACAGGTGCCCCCGGTAGGCCGAGCGATACAGCGCGCTCAGCTCCGCATCGCCCATCCGGCTCAGGTTCACCGGCGGGGTGTCGTAGTGGTACAGGCTGGGCACCAGCTCGGTGGGGATCCGGTGGCCATAGCGTTGGTAGGCGACGGATCCCGGGTAGGGGGTGAAGTAGTGGAACTGCACCATGTCCGGCGCCAGCTGCCGCGCCAGGGCGATGGTGCTCTCCGCTTCGTCCCGGGTCTCGTCGGGGTTGCCCAGCAGCACCAGGGCCGAGGTGGCCACGCCGGCCTTGTGGCAGCGGGCGAAGACATCCCGCGCCAGCTCCGCCCAGTCTGGGCGTCGGGTCTTGTTCAGGGTGCGCAGCACCCGGGGAGACGCCGATTCGACCCCGAAGCGCATCAGCACGCAGCCCGCCGCGGCCATGCGCTCGATGAGGGAGGGGTCCAGGTCGTCGATGCGCGCGTGGCAGATCCAGCGTGGTGGCGCTGCCATGCGCTGCAGGCCATCGCAGAACGCCTCGACGTGGGGCTTCGATGCGGTGAAGTCGTCGTCGTCCAGGGCGAACACGGTGGCGCCCAAACCCAGCTGACCCTCGAGCTCCGATAGCAGCTCGCCGGGATCCCTGAGTCTCAGCCTGGCGCCGTAGCTCTCCCGGGTGACGGGGGAGCAGAACAGGCAGCCTCCGGGGCAGCCTCGGCCCGTCAGCAGGTGACCCCAGCGCGCCCGGCCCCTCATGCGCAGGGGGTAGTGCCTGCGGTAGTCCAACAGGGACGCCCGGGTGAAGTGCAGCGGCGGCAGCTGGCTGGGTCGCTCCACGATGGCATGTCCGGCGTGTTCGTACTCGTCGCGGATGGCGTCGTTCGTCCGCCCACTGTCCAGCTCTTGCAGGATGCGGTAGACCCGCTGCTCCGCCTCGCCGGACACGGCGAGATCCAGCCCCGGCATGGCGTCGATGTCCACCACGCCGGGGGCGGCGAGGACCTGGCCCACCAGGATGGTGACTGGAGGCTCCGGCAAGGCGCGCAGGGCATCCAGGGTGCTGTGCAGCAGCGGAAGGTCGAGGGTGGTGGCCTGGAGCACCACCACCTGGGGATTCAGCGTGGCGATGTGCTGCACCAGGCGAGCCTGGGAGCGGGGGTGGACCAAGCCGTCCACGAAGCGCACGCCGATGCGCGGGTCACGGAGCAGCAGCGCCTCGAGGTACTTCACGGTGTAGGGCGGTCGCGGGTTGCGCGGGTGCCCCACCCGGCCCACCAGCGTGCCGTGCAGCCGGGCGATGAGCACGCGCTGGACGCTCATGCTCGCTCCCCGGGAATATCCCCCGTGGAGCGGTGCTGAGCCAGACGGGAGAAGGCGCCGTACAGGGACCACAGCAGTGGATCGAGGCGTCGGTGACGGAGGGCCGAGAGGGTCGCCCGCGGCTCGCTGCGCGCGGTCTCCACCAGCGCCTTGGCCAGGGTCCGCTGCCATCGCGGAGACCTCATGAACCCCAGGGCGATGGGGGCGTAGTTGCGCAGCAGGAAGCGGTTCTGCATGGCCGCCCGCTGGCCCATCAGGCGTTGTGGTTCGACATCGACCTCCAGCAGGGGCGCCTCGCCGAAGTGTTCGGACCAGCGCTGGTCGAAGTCCTGGGCATCCCGCGGCAGCGAGCCAGCGTCCACGGCCTGTTGGTAGAGCTCGGAGCCGGGGTAGGGCATGCAGATGTTGAATTCCACGAAGTGGGGCTGAACCCTCCGGGCCAAGGCCAGGGTGGCCTGTCGATCCGAGGCTTCCTCACCGGGGCAGCCGACCATGAAGTTGGCCATGAGACGAATGCCCGCCTGTTTGATCTCCAGCATCCTGGACTCGACGGCGGCGACGGACTGCCGCTTGGACAGGCGCTGGAGCACCCGGTCCGAGCCGCTCTCGACGCCCACTTCGATCTGCACGCAGCCGGCGGTGCGCATGGACCTCAGCAGCGCGGGCTCGAGGCGATCCAGCCGTGCCTGGCAGGACCACTCGAGGCCCAGGGGCTCGATGGCGTGGCAAAGCTGCTCCATCCATGGCCCGGAGCCTGCCAGGTCGTCGTCGAGGAACCAGGCGCCCCGCAGCCCATAGCGCTGCTGAAGCTGGCGCAGCTCATCGATCACCCGCGGCACGCTGCGTCGCCTCGGCGTCCGCCCGCCCACCACGTGGCTGGCGCAGAAGCTGCAGTGGTGGGGGCAGCCCCGGCTGGTGATCAGGCTGGTGGTGCGCTCCCGAAACAGGCCCCGCAGTACGCCGGGGGGCGAGAGGTACCAGCCGTAGGAACCCTCGAGCAGGGTTCGGTCGGGGATAGGAAGCGTGTCGAGGTCCTGTAGCGGAGGGCGCGGGGGCGCCATGCGGGGCTCGCCGTCGCGAACCACCATGGTGCCTGGTAGATCTTCGATGGACCGGCCTACGCCGACCCGCTCGCAGATCTCGAGCAGGGTCCACTCGCCTTCGCCCACCACCGCTACGTCGGCATCGAGGGCTCGCAGGCTGGCCTGGGGCAGGGCGCTGACGTGGGGGCCACCGATGACCAGCAGCGCGTCGGGCAGGCTGTGGCGCAGGGTCTCCAGCATGCGGCTGGCCTGCTGGAACTGCGCGGTGAGGAAGGAGACGCCCACCACTGCGGGCCTCCACGCCGCTATGTCGGCGAGGACCGAGGCGTCGCCAGGTAGTGGATCCCACACCCGGCAGTGGTGGCCTGCGTCCCGCAGGACGGTGCCCATGCTCACCAGCCCCAGAGGCGGGATTGCGTTGTGGCTGATGCGGGCATGGAGCAAGGCGACGTTCATGGCGACGATCTGACCACTCCAACGGTACTCCGGCGGCGGCGGCCCCGGTGCATGCAGCCTATCCCACCTCCATCCCCCCGTACGGTCCCGAGGGTTCGAGGGATGATAGCTTCGTGGCTCCCCCACCGTGGGTGACGATGCGCGTCTTGCTGGTCAACCCCTACCTCGGCTTCCTCTCCGGCCGGAGAGGGCCTGTCTACGACCGCCCCTTCCCTCCGGTGGAGCTGGTCAACCTGGCGGGGTTGCTGCGGCGGGACGGCCACGAGGTTCAGCTGCTCGATGCGGCCCGGGAGCGCCTGTGGCCCCTGCAGGTCGCGAGCCGTGCCCGTGGCTTCGACCGCGCCTTCATCACCTCGTCGAACCTCGATCGTTGGTGCTGTCCCGAGGTGGACGTGCGCCCCTTCGTGGAGACCGCCCGCGCCTTGGCCCGGGTGTGCGGGGACAGCTACCTGCTCGGCGCGCATCCCACCGCGCTCCCCCAGGCGATGCTGCTCCGCACCGGCGCCCGGGCGGCCATCATCGGAGAGCCCGAGCTGACGGCGGCGGAGCTCGCCCGGAAGGGTGACCCTCGCGGCGTGGCTGGCGCGGCCTGGCTGGACCGTAGCGGCACACTGCAGCGGGGAAGCCCTCGCTCACCCATGGATCTCGACGAGCTCCCCGTCCCTGCCTACGAGCTGCTGCAGCCCGATGTCTACCAGTACGAGCTGCTGGGCGGGGACCTGATGGTCTTCGAGTACTCCCGGGGCTGCCCGTACCGCTGCAGCTTCTGCCACCGCAGCATGTACGGTGACGACCATCGACCCAAGTCCCTCGACAGGCTCTGGGCCGAGATCGAGCATGCGCGGGTGGTGCTGGGGGTGCGGCGAGCCTACTTCATGGACGTGGAGTTCACCCTCGATCGGGAACGCGTGCTGGCCCTGTGTGAGCGGCTGACGGCGGCGGGTACCCCCCTGCGCTGGTGCTGTCAGACCCGGGTTGATCGCGTAGACCCCGAGCTGCTCGCGGCCATGCGAGGGGCGGGCTGTGAGCTGGTGCATTTCGGCGTCGAAGCCGGCTCGCAGCGGGTGCTGGACAGTGTGGGCAAGGGCATCACGATGGACCAGTGCGAGCGGGCCATGGCCTGGTGTCGCGAAGCGGGGCTGCGGACGGCCTGTTTCTTCCTGGCGGGACTGCCCGGCCAGACCCCCGCAGACCTGGACGACACCCTGCGCTTCGCTCACCGGCTCGCCCCCACCTACGCGTCCTTCCATGTGGCGGTGCCTTATCCGGGCTCCGAGCTGTTCCAGCGGCTGTCGTCGCCGCCCAGCGACACCTTCCCCACCCACCTCTCGGATGAGTTCGAGCTGGACCAGCTCGAGGCCTGGGTGCGCTGGGCCTTCCTGAGCTACTACCTGCGGCCCAGCGCCTTGGCGCGGCGCCTGCTGACCCGGGATCTGTTCCGGGCTGGGCGCCTGCTGCCCATCTTCATGTGGTACCTGGGTTGACCGAATATAATGGTCAGATGGTCAACGAGGAACCGCCACAGCGCGCCGAAGTGAGCGTCCTCGGGGCCATGCGCCGGCTGGCTGCACCGCTGCTCATCGTACTGCTCGGCGCCATCCTGAGGGTCGCGCAGCTGGTGCGGTTCCCGGAGCTGTACCTGGACTGGGAAGAGCTCAGTCGCGGGCTGGTGGCCCGGGAGCTGCTGGACGGTATGGCGCTGCACCTGCTGGACCACCAGATGGACCCCTACGCGGGCGGGTCGCTGGTCATGGGGATCCTGGCGGCCCCGTTCTTCCTGATCTTCGGGGACAGCATCGTCAGCCTCGAGCTCGTCGCCGTACCCTTCATCCTGCTCACGGCCTCGGCGCTCATCGTGTTGATGGCCCGCAGCGCGGACCGCGTCCCTGCCTTGCTGGCTGGCGCCTTGGTCTTCCTCGCGCCCTACTCCATGGGTCGTCTGTCCCTGCTGGTGTGGGGGGACCACAGCCAGACCCCGGCCTTCATGGCGCTGTGCCTGCTGCTGGCCTGGGGCTGGTGGGAAACCTCGGACAAGGGCGTGTGGCGCGCCGCCGCCCTGGGCCTGGTGGCGGGCTTCGGCTTGTACTTCCACTACCACCTGGCCATCCCCCTGGTGGTGGTCGGGCTGCTGCTGCTGGCCAGCGACCGTCGGGGCTTGCTGGGGGCTCGGGGGCTCGCGCTGTTGGCGGGCGGCGTGGTGGGGTTCGCACCGTGGCTGATCTACAACCTGACCCACAGCTTCGAGGGCCTCACCATCAGCCGCTACGGGTCGGTGGGTGCCGTGGGTGCGGGCTGGCTGGCGAGCTACCCCGGCCGTCTGTGGAGTCTGGTGGGTCCCGTCCCCTCGGGTATGTGGGCTGCCACACCCGTGGACACCACCGCAGGGAGCACGCTGGGCGTCGTCTCCTGGGTGGCGGTGCTGGGGGCCTGGGTGGGCCTGGCCTGGGCAGATCGTCGCGGTCTCGCCGCGTTCTACCGGGCCCTGCTGCGGGGCCGACCGGAGCCGGGCGCACAGCCGCGCGCCTGGATCTCCATCCCGTTCCTGCTGTACCTGCCCTGCTTCGTCCTGCTGGCCGCAGCCAGCCCCTTCGACTTCGTGAACCGCTCCTGGTACTTCGCGGATCGTTACCTCACGACCTTCCACCTGGCGTCGGTGGCGCTGGTGGCCCTGGCCTCGGGCCGGCTGTGGCATCGCGGTGGGGTGTTGCGCTGGGCGGGCGCTGGGCTCGCCGCGTGGTTTCTTGCGGTGGGTGCGGCGTCGCAGATCAGCCTGCTCGGTGGCGTGGCGCCAGGCCCGCTCCCGCCGGCCCAGGCCGAAGACGGCCGCCTCAGGCGCGGCTACGACTACGCGCTGCTGGCGGACGATCGTGTCTGTGCGGGCTGGTATCGCGGCGACCTGGACCCGCCGGTGGCGGCGATACGGGCCGCTACTGGGGAGCGTCGACACTTCCTGGCCCAAGCCCTGGGTTGTTCCCTGGCATGGCGGGATGGCGATGAACTGCCGGGCATCCTGGCGCGGCTCGACGAGAGCGTGCTGCCGGAACAGACCGATCGTAGCGCCCTGTTCGAGGGGCTCGGCCAGGGTATGGGCATCTGGCACAACGCAGAGCTCGGGCAGGCCCTGGCCGCCGCTCGCCTGCAGCCATGGGAGGCGTCTTTCCTCGAAGGGCTGCGGAGCTCCTTGAGCTGGTGGCACGGCGGCGACGGCCATGCCGCCAGCGCCCAGCTGATCCTCGACAGCGTGCCCAGCGGTCAGCAGGCGCCGTTCCTCGAGGCCCTGGGCTGCTGGATTCAAGAGAGCCACAAGGGGAGGCTGGACGAGTCCCTCGCTGTGGTGGTGGACGTGCTCCCTGCTCGAGCTGTGGAGCCTGTGCTCCTTGGTGTCTGTCGCGACATCGCCTGGCGCCTGTCGGAACCCGCGGGGAGAAACGCCGCCTTGGACGCTGCGAAGAGTGCGCTTCCGCCTACCCACGCCGCAGACTTCGAGGCCTGTCTGCGCTCATCCTGGGGGTATCCACTCGCCAAGGACACCCGCTGGGATGTGATCGTGGTGGGATCCGGGCCCGCAGGCTTGGCGGCGGCGTGGGAGGCGGAGCGAGCGGGGTCGAGCGTGCTCATCGTCGATGGTCAGGACGCGCCGGGAGGCCGGGCGCGCTGGGGCGAGGGTGAGATCTGGATGGCGGGCACCGGCACTCAGCGGGCCCGAGGGCACGAGGACGATCAGGGGAGGGCGCTGGAGGACTGGCAGGCGGTCACCGGCTCGCCCCCTGGCGCTTGGGCGGTGCGCTATCTGACGAGCGCGCCCAGCGATGTCCACGACTGGTTGTTGAGCTTGGGTGTGGATTTCGATCGCCTGGAGCGCGACACCCGCAGTGGCGAGTACCGGCTGCACTACCCGCGAGGGGGCAGCCCGGCGCTGGTGAAGGCCCTGCTGGGTTCCCTGAAGACCACGCCTCGTACCGAGACCTGGGTCACCGGCCTGGTCTTCGAGGATGGCCGTGTCCAGGGGGTCACTGTCCGGGGCAGCCGGCCCCTGTGGGAGCTGGATGGAGCGCCGGAGACCCTCCGCGCAGGCACGGTGGTGTTGGCCACGGGGAGCGTCCTGGGGACCCGCGAGCGCATCGGCGCATACGCGGAACATGCGCTCTGCGAGACCCGTCCCAGCTTCCAGAAGGTCGGTCGTTTTCCTGCGGGCTCCGACATCATGTCCATGCTCGAGCCCATGGGGGTGAGCCTCCACAGCCCGGAGGCCATCGGCGCCTACGCTCACCTGTTGGCCGAGCCGCCCTACGCCTTCCTGGACGTGCAGCATGGCTTGTGGCTCAACGAGCGCGGGGCCACCTTCTTCGAGCCTGAGCAGTGGATGTCCATCGACTCCGGTCGGGCGCTGATGGCTCAGCCCGGCTGCCGCGGCTGGTTGGTCTTCGATACGACCCAGGAAGGCCGGGTGTTGAACACCCTCACGCCCGAGCGGCGTGCGGAGGCCTTGGCCCGGGGGAGCGCCCTGGTGCGTGCGGATAGCCTCGATGCGCTGGCCCTGGCCACAGGCATCGACGCCCAGGGACTGCGCTCGAACCCCGACGTCAACCGGCCGGGTGGGCTCGTGCCCCCGCTGTACGCTGCGCGCCTGGCACTGGCGGTGGGCAAGTCCTTCGGTGGCGTGGGGACCGACCTGTCGGGCCGGGTGCTCGATGCCGACGGCGAGCCCATCCCTGGCTTGTTCGCCGCCGGTGAGCTGTGCGGCATGGCGGGGGGCGCCATGTCGGCTCCCGACGGCTTCGACGGGAGCCTGGGGGTGGTGATGCTCTCGGGCCGGATCACGGGCCGGGCTGCCGCCCAACAGGGGCCATGATGGCGCCCAGGTCCTGGGCGGGCGCCGCGTGGAGAAGCTTCGCGCGGCTGTGGCCCGACCTGCTCCTGCTGACACTGGTGCTGGCCGTGGGCGCGTGGCGCTATCGGACGCTGCTGGTCTGCGAATACGGCTGTCTGCAGGACTACAGCACGGATCTCCCCTACGAGTTCTACACCATCCACAGCTACGCCCACGGGCTGTTGCATCAGGGGAGCTTCCCCCTGTGGGACCCCCACATCATGGCGGGCCACCCCGTGGGTGCGCAGTTTGGCAACAGCCTGTTCTACCCGCCGCTGCTGCTGTGGTTGCTGCTGGTGGGGCCGGGGACCTACACCCCGCGGGCCGACGAGCTGCTGCTGCTGCTACACCTGATCGCTGCGGGGGGCACCATCTACGGCGCGGCCCGCATGCTGCGCTTCGGGCGGGTGGGGTCGCTGGTTGCAGGGCTGCTGTACTGCGGTATGCCTCAGAGCCTGCCTATGCTGCAGTGGTCTCCCATGGTCTACGGTATCCCGTGGGTGCCGCTGGTCTTGGGATCGTGGCTGCGCCTGGCGGGGGCGCGACGCGTCGACTTAGAGCTGCCGGCCCTGTGGATGCTGGCCCTGGCCGGGGCCATGCTCATCACCGCGGCCCACCCCAACCTCCCTGCCTACACCTGGCTCTCCATGGCGGTGGTGGGCGCGGTGGTGTTGCTGCGGGATGGGCTGACCAGGCGCCGGGATCTCCGGGGGTTGGCAGGCCACGCTGGCTCCTTGGCCCTCGCGGCCTTGGCGCCGGTGGCCTTTGCTGCCGTCTACGTGCTGCCCTTGCTGCGGGACCTGCCGCAGCTTGCTCGCTACGTGCTGCCTTTTCACCCCAGCATGGGCGCCTTGAGCCCCGCGTTGGCCTGGGAGCTGGTCTTCCCGGGTTCGTCGGAGCTGGGGCTGGTGGGCTTCGGTCCTCTTGCTCTGGGCCTCGCCCTGGGTTCGAGCCTCTTCCTGCGGCGTCAGGGTGGTGTCACCTGGACGCTCCCCCTGCTGGCGGGGCTGTGGCTGCTGTACCTGCCGGAGGGGTCGCCGGTGTTCGAAGCTATGCGGCCCATCCCCCTGATGGGGACGCTGCGCTACTCCACCCGCACGGTGGTGGTGCTGGCGGGGCTGCTGGCCCTCATCGCCGGTGAAGCCGCGGGGGCCGTCGCTCGACCCGAAGCTCGGATGCCCAGCCTCCGGCCCCAGCTGGGCTGGGTGCTGTGCGCCAGCCTGGTGGCGGTGCTGCTGTGGGCCCACGACGCGGCGCCCCTCACGGCGGAGCAAGTCGCCGCCAGCGGGCGCCATGGTCCGGGAACCCTCGCCCTCGGCCTGCTGGCGGTACCGGTGCTGCTGGGCCTGTCCCGGGGGCCCCGCGCACGGCTCGCGGCAGCGGGGGCGATGCTGCTGTTGGCTGCGGTGGCGCTGTGGGAGCTGGACCGCTGGGGTCCGGTGGACCTCGCCCAGCCGGAGGCCGGTTCTCTCGAGCCCCACGCCACCCTGGTCGCCCAGGCCACCCAGCGCTTCCCCGAGGTCTTCGCGCAGCCTTCCATCCAGCGGCACGCCGACTGGGGCCACCACAACATCGTGCCCTATTGGACCGGCACCCACACCAGCTCGGGGCTCACTTGGCCTTGGCTTCGCACGGCCCACACGGCCTCACCGGCCAACTACTATGACCTGTGGTCCGACGACTGGCCCGGCACCAAGGCGTCCCTGTACACCAAGCTCAGCCCCTCCCTGGATGCCGGATTGTATGATCTGCTGGGTGTGCGGTGGTTCCTCTTCCCCGACCATCGGGAGTGGGTCTACTTGAGCCGGCGGGCCGAATACTACGAGGGGGTCGAGGACGAGTGGGTGCAGCTGGAACTGGGGGCGCCCACGCCACTGCGGGCGGTGAAGGCGGAGCTCGCCTGCGACTTCGTGGACTTCGCACGCGGTCAGCTGCGACTCGAGCTGGATGGCCAGCCCTTTGGCGAGCCCTTGGACGCTCGTCCGGGCGAGCACCTGGTGTGGCGGCTGGATGGGCGTGCGGTCCACAGCCTCCGCGTGGTCATGGTGCGGCGAGGCATGCGCGCTGATGAGCATGGCGTGAGGGATCTGGCCTTGGGCTGCACCCTCACCGAGCTTCATCCCCTGGGGGAGCTGGGGCACGCCGTGGCCACCGAGGACCTCGAGGTGCTCGCCTCGTCCGGCGATGTGGATGTGGGCGCGCTGGTGGATGGGGATACCTCCACCGGCTGGAGCCCGGATCTGCGGGCCTCCATCGACGCGCTGTTGACCCGAGGGCAGGTCCGCAAGGTCCGAGACGGGCTGTACGAGAACCTCGACGTGCTGCCCCGGGCCCTGCTGGTCTACGACTGGAAGGTGAGCCGGGACCCCCAGGCGTCGTGGCGGCGCACACGCTCGGACACCTTCGATCCGCAGCGGGTCGTCTGGTTTGCCGAGGATCCCGGGCTGCCGGTGTCCCCGGACGCTCCCGACATCGGACAGGTGGAGATCACCCACTACGCGCCGAACCTCATCGAGATCGATCTGGCCACCGATGAGCCCGCCCTGCTGCTATTGGGCGAGCTGGCCTGCCAGGGGTGGCGCGCGTGGGTGGACGGGGCGCCCCAGCCAATCCTGACCGCCGATGGTGCCTTTCGCGCTATTTACCAGACGGTCGGGAGGCATGAGGTTCGGCTCGTGTACCGACCTCCGGGGTTGGTCCTGGGCGCGCTCATCAGCTTGGCGGCGCTGGTGATGCTGCTGGTTCTGAGCGTCGCCCGCTGGCGCCGCGGTGATCCGCCTACTGAGCCTCCAAGCCCTGGAGCTCCCTGACCCGCTCGATGAGCTTGGGGACCCGGTCGGCCCCGCTGGGGTCTTCGGCGGCCTGGGGGCCGAACTTCTCCTGGGCTCGCAGTAGCAGATCCTCGGCCCGCTGCAGCTCGCCCTCTTCGATGAGGATCTCGGCCATGGCCACGTGCTTGCCGTACTCCCAGTAGGCCTGAGCCTCGAGGGCCTTGGACAGGTGCTCCTTGGCCTCGGTCTGACGATCCTGGAGGAAGTACATCAGGCCCAGGCTCTCGTAGGGGCAGATATGGGACTGGAGCTGGTCGGAGAAGAGCTCGTCCCCTTGCAGTTCTTTGCCTCCACCCTCGACCTTGGCCAGCAGGTGATCGAGGTTGTAGTTCCAGCCCCAGCAGTTCAGGGAGCCGTCGGGCCGCTGCCCGCAGCTGTGGTAGAAGCCTGCGCGCAGCGAGGTGTACGCACCGGAGGCGGGGGAGGCCTGGAACACGGCGTCGTGGCCCCAGCACGCAGCCTCGCCGGCGGTGGTCAGGGCGCAGGTGTGCCAGTAGCCCGCGGACACCTGGCTGTAGATCCCCGGGTTCACGTCGGTGGCCTGGTGGTGGTGGTCGCCCCAGCACCGCAGGGCGCCGTCGCTGCTCAGGGCACAGCTGTGCACCTCGCCGGCGCTGACCTGGACGAAGCGCCCTTCGGGTACCTGTGACTGACCGAAGTCGTCGCGGCCCCAGCAGGCCAGGCTGCCGTCGGTGTGAAGGCCGCAGGCGTGATGGTAGCCCACGCTGATCTGGGAGAAGGCGCCGTCGGGGGGCGACGCTTGGCCGGCGCCGTCGAAGCCCCAGCAGGTCACGGCGCCGCTGGTGTCCAGCGCGCAGTTGAAGCCCCAGCCGGCCTGCACGTCGGTGAAGTGGCCAGCGGGTGGGGTGGTGGCCCCCGCGTGGTCGCTGCCCCAGCACTGGATGCGACCATCGTCGAGCCGCCCGCAGCTGTGCTCCCCCCCCGCGGCGAGCTGCACGAAGCGGCCCTCGGGTACCTGCTTCTGCCCGAAGCGGTCGACGCCCCAGCAGCTCGCGGTGCCGTCGGCGCGCACGCCGCAGGAGTGGGTGCCACCGACGCTGTACTGGGTCCACTCCCCGTTGATGTGGGCGCCGTTCTCACCCCCCGGTGGGCGCCGGTCTCGCTTGGCCCAGACCTCGGCGGGGGTGTTGTCGCTGGTGGGAGCCTGGGCCTGCTCGCCCCTGGGGGCGTCGGGACCCCTCGGGTCGGCCGTGTCGCCTCCGCAGCCACAGACGATCCCCAGCCACATCAGCAGCGTGACGAGCTGGGGGTGGAGGGTGGCCAACGGGTGTCTCCTGGCGGGCGGTGGACACCCGGTGAGTAACACGCGCCCCACGGTCTCTCGGAGGGCGACGGGGCCCATGTTACCTGCTCCCATGATGCCGCCGCGCACTCCCCAGGTCTTGCTGTCCTTCGCCGTGTTGTGCGGCTGCAGCGGTGAAGCACCGGTGGTCGAAGCACCACCATCTGTGGTGCTTGAAGAGCCTGCGCCCAGGCCGTTCCGGGGTGTTCCGCTGGTGCGCATCCCTGCGGGTGGCTTCACCATGGGCAGCCCCCTGGACGAGGTGGGTCGCTACCCCGACGAGGTCCAGCACCGGGTCACCTTCCACCGGGAGGTGTTGATGGGGCCCGCGCCCATCACCCAGGCTCAGTTCACGGGGCTGATGGGCTACGACCCCAGCTCCGAGCAGGGCATCGGCATGCCGGTCACCAGCGTCACTTGGCACCAGGCTGCGGCGTTCACCAACGCCCTGTCTATCCACGATGGACTCGAGGCTTGCTATGGCTGCGAGGGGGAGGGCCCCGGGGTGCGCTGTCGAGCGGACACCGCGCCGAGTGCCTGTCCGGGCTACCGCCTGCCCACCGAGGCCGAGTGGGAGTACGCGGCCCGCGGCGGGCTCGACCAGCAGTCCTTCCCCAACGGCGGTGGACTGCTGCCCAGCGATGCCCTGAACTGTGCCGGCGAGGTGGTCTTGACCAACGGTAGCCGCCTCGGCGAGCAGGCCTGGCACTGTGGCGTGGGTGGCGGGGTCAAGGCCGTGGTGCAGCTCGATCCCAACGGCTACGGCCTGTTCGACATGAGCGGCAACATCTGGGAGTGGTGCCACGACTGGTACGCGCCCTACACCGGCGACGCCAGCGATCCCTGGGGCCCCGCCGACGGTGAGAAGCGGGTGGCCCGCGGCGGCTCCGCCAAGCTGTACTACCCCCAGCATCTCAGGGTGGCCTTCCGCCTGGCGGTGGACCCCGCCACGCCGGCGCCCCAGCTGGGCTTCCGGGTGGTGAAGGCCGCGCGCTGAGGGTTTCGATCAGGTCGCTGGCGCATCAGGGGCTGATGGGTCTGCGAAGTGCAGGCCGTCCGGAGGGTCGGTGAGCACGACGGGGCCACCCTCGGGGCCGAGACCACCGGGGAGCGTGCGAAGCGCGAGGTCCACGCGATTTCGCAGCAGGTCCAGCTCGTGGGCGCTCAGCAGCACCAGGATGGGGGCGTCGCTGGGGGCCACATCCAGGAGCTCCTCGACCACGGCGTCCCGGGGTTCGTCCTGCAGGGTCTCCTCCAGCGCCTCGGCCCCTTCCACGATGACGACCGGTGGCCGTCCGGAGCCCCCCTCGCGCCAGGCCGCGAGCAGGCGAGCGACCGAGGGGTGCGCCGTGGCGGGGACCATGGTGACCGGGAGCCGCTCTAGCTGAGCCCTGCAGGCCGCGAGGCGCTCCGGTGACAGCACCACGAGCACGGCGTGCTGCTGGGCCAGGTGTTCCGCCAAGAGCATGGTGATCTGGCCGCGGGTCTCATCGTCCGGGCATGACCACAGGCGTGGGCGGCTCGAGGGGGGGACCCCGGCGGGGAGCGAGACCGCTGCGGTGTTCGTGGACAGCACCGTCTGCTGGCGGCGCCTGAGTCGACGCATCAAGCTCGGACCCACGTTGATGCCCAGCACCAGCCCCAGCGCCAGGCAGGCCAGCATCATCACCACCATCAGCCCGGTGACGTTCTGGGTGGGGGGCGGGGGCGCCACGAGCTGCCCCCCTTGGCTCTGGCGCTTGGCGCTGGCCTGGGTGAGCACTTCCGCCTGCACTTGGGTGCCGTCCACGGTGAAGCTGATGCGGGGTTGCAGCACCTCGTCGTCCACCTGGAGCCAGTCCTGCCACAGGACGGTGTCCTCGGCGTCCAGCAGGCGCACTGCGGCGCCCTTGGCCAGTGAGCCGGGCACCTGGGCGGTGAAGATTCCGTCCGCCGCGACGGCATCGACCCCCTGGCCATCGTCCACCAGCGCCGTCAGCAGCTCACCGTCGGTGGCGTGGAGCCCGACCCGCGCGCTGCCACCACCCGGAAGGCTCCCCGCCCCCTGAAGGACCACGATCAGGCCCTGGGTGTCCGTCTCCCCCACGGGCAGGCTGGCGCTGGCTTCGGCCTGGGCGAACGCTGGCGTGGACCCAGCGATGATCGTGGCGAGGGCCACGATGGCGAGGGGGCTGCGGTGGGTGGCCGTGGACATGGTCTTGGCGCCTCAGAGGGAGTGCTTGCGGTGGAAGAGGGCCGATCCCAGGAGGATCAGGTACAGGCTCCAACCCAGCGCGGCGATGAAGCCGTTCCAGCCGTTGACCGGAGCTGAGAGGGCCGCCGGGGCCATGGCTACGGGGATGGCGGTGGGTGGCTGGGTGGGCAGCACCCTGAAGCCGAGGCGCTCGTCGTCGGCCCGGAGGTATACGGGGCCGTCCCAGAGCGTCACGGTGCTGTCCTGCAGCGCGGCGGTGAGCCGCAGATCCGTGCTGGCGGGCAGGGGGCCTTCCCAGCGGGCCAGGAGCACACCGTCCCCCGCGCTGTCCCCTGCGTGGTCGCCGGCGTCAGAGACCGCTTGGATGGTCCCCCCGCCCTGCGGCCCCCCCAGCGTTGCCTCGATGCCCTTCAGCTCGACGCCGTCCTGCAGGACGAGCTCGAGGGTGAGGGAGTCCACCGGTCGGACCCGCGGGTCTCGGGGGCTCCCCAGCCGAGAGATCTCGGTGTTCGGGAGGCTGTTCATGGCGGCGCGCGCGCTGTCCGGGTCGGAGACCCCTGGCTCCAGGCGGTAGACCCGGAGGTACTCCATGGTGGACGGAGCCTCGACCTCCTCCCCGATCTGCGCCAGGCTGGCGGCCAGGCGGGCGGCGTCGCTAGGGTCGAACAGCCCGGCGTGGAGAACGACGGCGCCGAAGCCCATGTTCCCCAGGGCGTGCTGGGCCTCTCCGGTGGCGTCTCCCAGCAGCCTGGATGTGATCCACTGGCCGGTGCGGTAACGACCGCTGGCGTGGATCTCCGGGGCGACGCAGTCCTCGGCGGTGACGTGGCCGCCGACCGCCTGGTCGTAGCAGATCCATCCCCCCAGCCAGTTGTCCAGCTCTCCGCTGGGTTCCGGGGCCTGGGGCACGAGATCGAGCACGGGGCCGGACAGCCCCAGCAGGGCGCTCGGCGTCTCGGCGGGGAGCTGTTGCTGGCGCCAGGGGAGGCGCACGAACAGAAGCAGCTCGAGCACCGCCAGCAGGAGCAGGATGCGCGTCCGGACCCCATGCCGTCGCTCCATGGCGGTCCCGGCGAGGGCCGCCAGCACACTCAGGCAGAGCAGTGCACTCCAGGACAGCCGCGCGGGGAAGCGGACCGCATCCCCCAGCAGCCAGCCGGTGGGGAGGGGGAGCCAGGACGCGTGGGCGTCGGGAGCCAAGGCGGGACCGAACGCCATGATGGTGGTGATGATGGCGGTCCACAGCAGCAAGCGCCAGCGCGGCTCCCTGCGCAGCAGGAGGCTCCCCAGCAGTGCCGTGGCCAGGATGACGCCGGACACCGCCAGCGCCATGGAGTGTTCGCCGCGGTCGCACTCCATGGTCGCCGGGCCCAGGGCGGCGAGGTGCAGGGAGGATGCCAGCAGCGATGAGGTGCTGGCCACCGGTGCGTCGCTGGGGCTGCTCATGGCGAAGTAGATGGCGTAGGGGATCGCCACCGTGCCGGCGACCCCGGCGGCCCAGGCCGTGGGCTTCACCAGCCGCATCCCGCTGCGCGCGAAGCTGCCCACCCAGAAACAGATCCCCATCAGCGCCGCGGCGAGGCCCAGGTAGCCCGAGGTCAGCAGGGCCCCCAGGAAGCACAGCCCAGCCAGTGCGCCGTCTCGGCCGGTGCCGCGGCGTGAGGTCGCCCGCCACCAGAACAGGCCGAAGAGGGGAAGCCAAGGGTCCAGCAGGTGGTAGACGTGGCCCTCGAGCAGCGTGTTTGCTGCGAGCCCCGAGAAGCCGAAGCCCAGCCCCGCCAGCCAGGTCCAGGGGGGCCGGGCGCCCACTTCCTTGGCGAAGCGTTCCGCGGCGAAGGCCGACAGGGTCACGCCGATGATCTGCAGCAGTCCGTGCAGCCGGGCCGGGTGCAGCGCCTCGAGCAGGCTCGCAAGGGGCAGAAGCACGAAGCTGTCGAAGTGGCGATAGTCGCCCCCTTCGGGCCAGCCGGTGGCGCTGTCCACCAAGCCCGCCATCAGCCGGGGTGCCGATGCCAGGGACCACACGGTGCCCGGCAGGTCGAAGTGTCGGCCCACCATGAAGTCCTCGCCGGCCATGGCGGCGGGCCACGTCCAGGCCACCGCGAGCACCAGCCAGATGGCCAGCGACAGCCACGGGCGGTCGCCCATGGGCTCCGCGGACCGACGGCTGCGGCCCAGGAGCCACCAGACCCCTCCGAGGATCAGTACGCACCAGGTCAGGTGCGCGGCCATGATCCCCGCCTCCTGCTGGGCCAGGGGCTTGGCGAGGGTGGGCCTGGAGGTCCGTCGGATCAGGGGTGGGTCATCCCGAGCCAGGGCGTAGCTGAGCCTGGCACCACCCAGCTCCACCCGCTCCACGCCCCGGTACGCGACCTCCTCGTCCCCGCCGGGCCGTGGGGCCAGCAGGACCTCGAGCTGGAGCCAGCGCAGCGGCGGGCCCTGCAGCTCGGCGGTCAGGATGCCGTCGCCCGCGACCCTGTCCGGTGGCAGGCCGTCGTCCTCGAGGGCGGTGAACCGCTCTCGCCCGAGCCAGTGGGCGTGTGCGCGCAGCGCCTGCCCCGAGGCATCCGGCGGCATTGCGACCTCCACCAACACGCTCCACGGCTTGGTCGGTTCGGCTCCGCAGCCCGTCAGGCTGGCCAGGGCCAGCAAGGCAGTGAGCACGGTGAGCAGGAGGTTCCGGGGGAGGGGCATCACGGGTCATGGTACCCCTCGGCCGTGCCGGATTCCAGGCTCAGGCGGCCCCTGGCGGTGTGTTACCCTTCGTTCTGCGGAGCTTTGCCGCGAGTGGCCCGGCCCTACGGCTCGTAGGCTGCCCCCCACAGGAGCCCAGGTCCATGCGTCCCCTGACCGTTTGTCGAGGTCTCGTCCTTCCCATCTGCGCCATGCTGATGGCGGTTGGCTGTGGAGAAGCCGAGTCTCCGCAGCTGGAGACGTCGCCCACCGTGGAACCGGATGGCGTCCTGCCCGATCCCGCGGGCCAGCAAGGTGAGGTCGATGGCGACAGCCTGGGTTCCGCGCGCATGGCGGCCCAGATCATCAGATACTTCCAGGAGCCCTTGAGCGAGGAAGAGATCATGGTGAAGATCGATCGCGGCGGAGACGAAGCCCTGGCCGAGGTTTACGGCCTGTGCGACGCGACGGACTGGGCCCGGCTGCGGGCGTTCGGTTTCAGCGAGGAGTTTCTGTTGGAGCTCGAGACCAAGGCGTTGCCCGATTGTGCCCTGCACTTCGATGTCACCGATGCGGAGGGGGCCGCCCCGACCGAAGCCTCGGTTCCAGACGCCGCCACCCCGCCCAGCGACGTGGAACCGGCCGTCCAGCCCTGACGCGTGCCGCCGGCTGCGGGAGTCACCGTGGGACGAGCCTGAACACCAGCACCCGCTCGCCGCCGTCGGTGGACGTGGCCAGCGGTGGACCCCACCAGCGCTCCAGCTTTTTCTGGATCGCCCATCGGGTGTCGAGGGGGAAGGCGTCGGGGTGCCAGGCCAGGGCATCGGCCGGTAGGGTGGCGGGTCCCATGGGGGCATCCGCCGCCAGCGCCTGCATGACCTGACGGGTCAGCGGGAGCAGCGCGTTGTCTTCCAGGTGCACGCTCATGCACTCGAAGGGCAGGTCGAGCCCGTGACCCACCTGGTAGTAGCAGGAGAGCTCCTTGATCTGGACCCCCTGTAGGTGGTCGGGGCCGAACATGGGCCACAGGTCCATGACCGTGTCACCGGGCTGCAGCGCTCCATAGGCCGAAGGCACCGAAGCTGGCACCCGCGAGGTCTCCCAGGGCCTCACACCGAGCACCAAGAGCTCGAGCAGCAGGGCCACCAGCAGCCCGCGCTGTAGCCAGGGCAGGGAGAGGGTCGAGAGTGTTCTCGCCGTCCCTAGCCCCGCCACCGTGTAGTAGATCCAGAGGAAGCGCACGGGGAAGCGGAAGATGCCGGCGAGGGGGACGTGCCGGATCAGCCAACGGAGCGGCAGGGGCATCAGGGCTTGCGTCTCGGGATGGCAGACGGCCTGGAGCTCGGTCCCCAGGGCGAGCAGGATGGCTACCAGGGCCAGCAGCGCCAGGCCGCGCCCGGCCCTGTCTCCCCCGGCCAGGGGCAGGATCACACCGGGTACGAGCAGGGCGAAGATCAGGGCGTGGCGGGTGTGAAACAAGACCCCGGCGCTCTGCGGGGGGAGCCCTGCCAGGGTGTCGAGGGTGGCGATGTCCGACAGCGGTAGGTCCACCATGCCCGCGGCGAAGGTCGCCGCCTGTCCGGCGCCACCTACCCCCTGGATCTGGTCCCACAAGGCCAGGGTGAACAACAGGGTTGGCAGGGCCGCCACGAGGGCGACGCGCCACAGCGGTCGCCGCTGCCAGGCTCCCCACAGCAGCACGACGATCCCCCCCATCAGCGCGAAGTAGCCGGACTGCAGGGCGCAGAGGACCCCGGCGGCGACCACCGCGGTGGCCCAGCGCCACGGGTGACGACCGGGGCGTAGCTGCAACGCGCCGAGCAGGAGCGCCAGCCCCGGTCCCACCAGCAGGCCTCCGTGGCCCTCGACCACCGCGGTGCCCACCAGCGGATTGAGCCCCACGGCCAGCGGCGCGGCCCACGCGACCAGCGGAGGGAGGCGGAACGGTACCCTGGCCGCCCACCAGGCCGCGAGGGCAGCGGTGCTCACCCCCAGCAGGGTGCTGAGGTGGTAGGCCCGGACGGGGCCCACCAGGTGGGTCAGGGGCACGCCCAACCCAAGGTAGAGCCAGGTGTCCACCGCTTCCAGCAGCGCTCCGCCCTGGGCCAGGCGCCAGAGCAGCCAGGTGCTTCCGAACCCGTCGAAGTTGTGCTGCACCAGGTCGGCGGTGGTGGCCATGGGCCAGGTCGCGCAGGCGCCCAGCACCCCGCAGATCGCCAGCGCTGCGCCCCACTCCAGCCGCCCGGGCCTGGGTGCGGGGGAGGGGCGATCCGGTGGACCGTGTCGCCTCAGCATCAGGAACGCCACCACCAGCAGGGCGAAGATCGCCCCCCAGCCCAACAGCACCGGCGTGGAGTCCTTCGATGACTCCGGCAGCGCCGGGAGGGGCGCAGGGAGCTGCAGCGACTGGAGGTTCGGGCTGACTTCAGGCATGGGACCGGGCCCGGATGAGTCCCAACAGGCCCACGACCAACAGCAGCGCGCCCCACGAGAAGCCCAGCCACAGCGGGTAGCCCGATGAGTCGGTGCTGAGGAGCTCCGTGTGGCCATCGTGGGTGAACAGCTGAAACTCCAGCCGCGAGGACGCCGTGGATGACATGAACAGCACCTCGTCCATGCAGGGCTCGCTGCCTGTGGAGGTGGTGCAGGTGGCCTCGATCCGCAGGTAGCGAGGGGCATCGGGCAGGGACAGGCGCCCGTACAGCTCGCCTTCGCCCCGGGGCGTCAGGTGCAGCTCGTGGGCGGTCCCCGATGCGGAGAGCTGGACGTGGACATCTCGGACCCCTCCGGGATCGGTGTCGATGACCACCAGCTCCATGGGGAAGCTCATCGCTCGCTCCCCGCGTCCGGTGTCGCAGGCCGTGAGGGGTCGGTGCCCGCCAGCCACGGTGGTCGCCACAGCCCCACACCCAGCAGCGCCAGCAGTAGCACCAGCACCGCGACGGGGAACAGGACCCACTCGAGGGAGACGGAGGCTGTGCGCGGGCCGCTCATGGCTCGACTCCGACGGGCTGGGGGGAGCCGAGATCGTAGATCTCCACGTGGGGATCCTGCCAGCGGGGTGGGCCCAGCCAGCGTCGCAGCGGCGCAGTGAGCGCGGCACCGTGCTCCCGATCCAGCACCAGCCAGCGAAGCCCGAGCCCTTGCAGGTCAGTGGTGGGCGGCACGGGACCCCAGGGGGAGCCGTCGGCCAGGGCCTGTACCAGCGCGGTGGAGCGGGCGGCCCGAACGCCCTCGGCGTGAACCAGGGCGGTGGGGAAGATGGGGAAGCGCGGGATGGGACGTCCGTGCTCGAGCTGGTGCTGGGCTTCGCGATCCAGGTCCAGCTGGCGCTCGGTCAGGATCGAAGGGAGGTCCAGCACCGAGCCCTCACGACCCCGCAGTGCCCTCAGTGCGTCGCTGCGTTCCAGGATGGTGGATGGCACAGGCAGCCACTCCATGCGGGGGTGGAGGTCCACCGCGAGCACCACTACCAGGGCTGCGAGCAGCGGTCGTCGCGCCACCATCCTGCAGGCCAGGATCAGCAGGGCGAGGGTGGTCAGGGTCACGAAGTGGATGGGCTGGTGCAGGCTGCCGCCCAGCAGGCCCAGGATGCGGTTGGTGAAGAGGTAGGGCAGGGGAAGCCCCAGCGGTCCCACGGAGCCCAAGGCCATCACCAGGCCCGCGAGGCCCAGCACCACCGCCGGCCTGCGCAGCTCGCCCCGCCTGGTCAGGCCCCCTGCGGCCAGCGCGGCGGCGAGGAACCACCACCCGAGCCGCGGCCATGGACCCAGGGCCTGTCGCTCCATCAGCGCGAACGGTAGGTCTGGCTCGTTCAGCTCTGTGGGCAGGTAGTCGAACGCGAACAGCGTGTTGCTCGCGCTGTGGAGATCCATCGGAGCCGCGCGGAAGGCCAGGATGAAGGGCAGCAGCAGCAGCGTCCCGAAGGCGGCCGCCAGTGCGCAGGCCCCCAGGGCGCGCCACTGCGCGTGGGCGCTCCGCTGGGGCCTGGCCATCCACCACAGCATGGCGGCGAGCCCGGCGAACAGGCCGTAGTAGAAGCAAGCGATCCCGGTCACCGCGAAGCATAGCCCCGCCACCAGGGTCCACCCGAGGGATGGCCGGCGGATGAGCCGGATGAACGCCGCCATGCACAGGGCGAGCAAGCCGGTCCAGGCGAACTCCCCCGTCCCGTCCGCCACGGCGTTGAGGGTGGGCGGGGCCAGCTCCAGTAGGACCAGCCCTACGCAGCCAGCCAGGGGGCTGCGGGTCACCGCGCGCCCCAGCGCGTAGCCCCCCAGGCCCGCCACCAGCCAACCCATCAGCACCACCAGGTTGTGGGCCATGACCATGTTGGTCAGCGGTAGAAACAGCCGGTACAGGGTCAGGTTCACGGGCTCGAGGACGTAGAACTTCACGCCGTGGAAGGGAGCGTTCACCAGCGCCTGGGGATCCGCCTGGGTGGACCACCAGTAGCTCCAGACGTGGGCGCTCAGATCGATGTCGGGGTGACCCAGCAGCCGGGTGCTCAGCTCGGGCAGACAAGGGGCGGCCAGGGCGACGCCTACCACCAGCGACAGCAGCGTGGCACCGGCGAGCTCCCAGGCCCAGCCGACCTTGGCGCCGTCGTCACTGGGCTGTCGCCTCACCGTGTCTGGGCGTGCTGCCATGCGCTCGATCTCCCGCCGGGCCGTGGGCCCGAGGGTACTTGGAGACCCCAGCAGGATATCCCGTCATGGCGGGATGGATGTTTCCACTCGTCGGAGGCCCCCGTGATGACGTGGACCCGGTCCCCATCCTCGCTACTGTTCATCCTGGTCGCCATGCACCTGGGATGCGATGCCGCCGATGCGCCGGTGGCTCGCGACATCGGGCACGGACCGTCGGCTTCAGCGGATGCCGCGACGCCCGAGGCAAAGATCCAGCGCGCCCTGGTCGGCGACGTCGAGGGTCAGTGGGAGCGCGTGCTGTGGGTCGGGATCGCTATCGGTGAGGGGATGGGCATGGACCTGTCCCAGCTGTCCGAGCTCGCGGAGCCCATCCCTCCGGATCTGCGAACCCACTTCTACGACGGGGTGGCTCACGGTCTGGACTGGCCGTCGGACGACATGGCGGCCTGCGTGGCGGCCATCCAACAGGTCCCCGCCCAAATGCAGCGCTCCATGTGGCAGGGGCCCATCCAGCACCTGGTGATGCGTTTCGATGGAGACCCCGATCAGGTTATGCCTCGCCTCGATGCGGTGCCGCTGGCGTGGCGGATTGAGGTCCAGAACGGCGTCCGCATCGGCCTGATGCGTGTCTATAAGCACCGCCTGCCGGACGCGGTGCCCGTCATCCTCCGCTACCCCACCAGCTACCAGGCCGAGTTGTTCGAGGAGTGGGGGTGGTGGATCGGGGAGCGGATCGGTCCCGATGCCTCGCGGGCGCGCGCGCTCATCGATGAAGTCCCCGAGGATCTGCGTGGGAGCGCCTACCACGGCTTCGTCCGGGGCGTGGACCTGCGGGGAGACCTACAGGGCCACCTGACCCTGTTCGAGAGCCTGGATCCCGCCTACCGCGAGAGCTACCTGGGGGCGCTCGAGTGGAAGATCGAGCACTGGTACCGCCTCGAGCCCGAGAAGCGCCAGGCGGCCCTGCTCGCCATCCGCCAGGCTCTCGAGAGCCCGGACTAGGGCGCGGGTGCGGGCGCAGCGCTCGAGGGCTGCGTATCCAGAGGGGGATGGGTGACACCGGGGACCCGGAACACCAGGCGGTCTTCGAGCTGGAAGGGCTCGCCCAGGACCGAGAGCACCCGCAGGGTCTGCTCGAACTCCCGCGGTGAGCGGTAGCCGCTGGGATCGATGACCACCCCGGCGAAGCCGTCATCGGCGAGGGCCGGGACACCGGGGGCGGTGGGCCAGCGCGGTTGGTTCTCCTGGCCTCGCCGGGGACCCTCGCTCCAGACCGCGGTGGCGATGAGTGGATTGTCTTCGAGGTAGCGGGGCAGGAAACCGGCGATGTCGTCCATGATGCCGCGGCCGTGGACCCGCTGGTTCATGAAGTGCATCCGGACGAAGTGGCGCGAGTCACCATCCCAGTAGGGCAGCTCCACGATGGCGCCGTCCCCCAGCACCTCGTCCAGCCTGGCATAGGCCGGGGAGACCTCCAGCTGGGCGGTGGGCAGGGGGAAGATCAGCGGGGTGAGCAGTGTGGCCTGAGCTGCGACCACCACTGGCAGCAGCCAGCCCAGCCAGCGACCGAAGCGCTGGGCCAGTGCCTGGGCACCGCAGGCCACGGGCACCACCAGCGCGAGGGGTACCAGGAAGGCGTAGCGGAATGGCTCGAGCACCATGTGGCCCCCGGGCAGCGCGTAGAACGCCAGCAGCCAGGGCGGGTTGGCGGGCCAGGGAAGGTGTGTGCGCTCCGCCAGCGCGCCGTAGGGTCCGGTGCTGGCCAGCGCGGCGAACAGGGCCACGGCCAGCCACAGCACCACCGTGCGCTTCCGTCTCCACGTTCCCGCGAGTCCGATGAGGGCCAGGCCCAGCACCGCCAGGCCGGGGGTGACCACGACCAGGTAGCGGGAGGCTTCGTTGCGGAGGAACAGCAGGGGTGTGCCCAGGCCGAGGTAGTCCTGCAGGGTGGCGACGTATCCCTCGTCGATGGGGAACAGGTCGACGAATGGCCACTGGTGGCGCACATCGAACACGGTGTCCTGGGCCAGGTGGCTCGAGGGGTCCGCGAGGGTGGATGAGACCCACAGGTAGTAGCCCCCCACCAGCGGCAGCAGCACCACCAGCATGATGCTGACGGCCCGCAGCCACTGCCCCCGGGTGGCCGTCGCCCGGGGATCCGGCGCGGGGGTCAGGCGCTCGGACCAGGCCAGCGGGATCCCCAGGAGCAACGGGAAGACCGCGGCCGCCAGCACCACGAAGCTGTAGGTGCTGGCGATGGCCCCGACGGCACCCATGAGGCCTGCCAGCGCGGCGTTGGTCCATCCCGGCCTCCGCAGGGCCCGCAGGCCGAACAGGGCGGCCAGGACAAATGGCCAGAGATGGAGCAGGTCGGTGATGGCGCTGGACACCGCGTAGCTCAGGACGATGGGGGCGGTTCCCAGGCCCACGGCGGCCGTGGCCGCGGCCAGATCATCGCGCACCTGATCCCTGGCCAGGGCGAACGCGGCGGCGGCGTTGGCCGCCAGGGCCCCCAGCACCACCAGATCGTAGGCCACCGGAGGCGAGAAGACCCACCGCAGGACGGCGTAGATGAGGTTGCTTAGGGGATCGGGGTTGGCCAGCAGGCCGGGGAAGGGGTGCCCCACCGCGTCGATCATGCCCCCCAGCAGCCCGACCTCGGGGTACAGCTCGAGCCCCCAGACGCGCACAGGGAGCTCCGAGCTGGGGTGGGCCAGCCAGAGCCCTTGGCCGGCTGCCAGGGACAGCAACACCGGCAGCAGGGTCAACAGCAGGGCCACGACGAGGGGCGCGAGCCACGGCCGTCTGGGCTTGTCGTCGGTGGTGCTGGATGTGGGAGGGCTCGGCGTCATGGCTAACCCCCCATACCCATGGCGTAGAGGGTGTGGAGGGTGTACGGCGAGGTCTCGCCGTGGAGCTGTTGGATGGTGAGCACCAGGCCGCGGTCGAAGGCCTCACTGCAGCCGGGGCCCACGAAGCGGTCTGCGTCGATGCGCCAGCGCTGACGGTCGGAGAGGGTCTTGGCGTGGATGACGGCGCCCGTTCCCAGCCCCTCGCACACCGGCTCCACGGAGCTTGGTGGCAGCGCGCGGCTCAGGGCGTCGGCCAGGCGGTACGGTGAACGATCGACGCTGGTGTTGGCGGCGATGCCCAGCTGCAGCAGGAAGGACGTCGCGGTGGCTTGGGGGAGTGCGGAGGCAGCAGCGAGCCACGGCGTGGGGTCGTCGGCGACCCCGGGCCAGTCCCGCATGGCCCGGGCGGCTCCCTCCAGGAACGCCGAGCGGCCTTCGGCGGGGAGCGCGCTGGCCTTGGAACTCAGCGCATCGAGCGCACCCGGCTTGTCCACGGCGTGGCGATAGCCGGCTCCGAACCAGACCCTGGCACGGAGCGCCGGGTCCACGACGGCCTGCGCCGCCGAAGCGATGGCGTCCGGCCCCCTATGGGCCAGCACGGCGCCGCCCAGCGCTTCGGCCATCAGCGGGGCGATCCATGGTGGGTCGGCCTGGGCGGCTGCGCTCTCGAGCCACCCCTGCAGGGCCACGGGGTGGCCGGGCCAGCTGGCGACGGGGCCGGACAGCAGGGCCACGAACAGGGGGCGGGAGGCGGTGGGTACCCGCCGTTCGAGCTTCTCCAGCTCGTGCTGAACCCCGAGGCTGGGGGCGTGGCCTGGCTTGGCGAGTTCGCGCAGCACACCCCTGTGGAGGTGGATGAGATCGTCGGGGCTCAGGCTCCCCTCGCCGGCGTCCAGCACCGCATCCACCCCTATGCGGCCTGCGGCGTAGGCCCCCAGGGAGGTGAGGAAGCCCGCCCGTTGTTCGGTCTCCAGCAGCGGTACGCGCGCCTCGAGCAGACCTGGCAGATCCTGCCGCCAGCGATCCATGGCCCGGCCGGCGTGGTTGCTCCAGGTGACGCCGGGGAAGCGCAGCACCCTGCCGGGGTCGTGCAGGGAGGCCGGCCAGACCAGGCCCGCCAGGCCCGCCAGCAGCGGCAGCGCACCCAGGGCCAGCTGCAGCCGAGGCCAGCGCTGGCCCAGTCGAGCCAGGGCCTGGGCCATCAGGAGCAACAGCGCGGGGAGCACCACCACCAGGTAGCGGTAGCCGAAGGCCCGGGTGTGGCCGAACTCGAAGTCCGACAGGGACCACACCGCCACGAAGGCCAGGACCAAGAGCAGCAGGTAGGTGGCGAGCTGCGGTACCTCCGAACTCAGCCTCTCCCTGCGGAGGGGGACCATGAGCAGCCCTGCGGCCGCCCGTCGCTGCAGCCACAGGCAGCCCAGCAGGGCGGCGCCCGCCGCGATGTGCCAGCTGAGGCCTGCGAGCCGGCCCACTGCGCTGACGCGGTACCAGGTGGCGGCGGCCATGTCGGTCACCAGCAACGCCACCAGCCGCCGGCCGACCTCCATTGGCGACAGCTCGAGGTGGGCCGCCAGGCCGCGTTCATAGATGGTGGTGGCCTCGGAGCCATGCCAGAGCAGCGTGCCGATGAGGGGCGCGAGCCCCAGCAGCAGCCCGCCGATGCCCCACAGCACCCCACGGCGGCACCAGGGCAGCCGCGGCCGGACCCCCAGCAACAGAGGGGCCAGGGCCAGCCAAGCCACCACGTCGAGGTAGCTGGCGAAGGTGCCCAGTCCCAGCACCAGCCCCGCACCGAAGAGCAAGCCGGTCCGTCGCCCCAGGTCCTCGCTGCGCAGGGCCAGGATGAGCAGGTGGCCCGTCCACAGCGCGAGCAGTGCGATGACGTAGTGGTCCCCAACACCGGTGAGCTGGATGGTCATGAAGCCTGGCGGGATGAACACGTAGAGCAGGCCCGCCCACAGCGCTGCGCCGGGGCCGAGGTGGTGCTGCGCCATGCGGAAGACCAGGACCAGGCCCGCCGTGACCAACCCCAGCGCCAGCAAGCGGGGCACGAGCACGGTGTCGCCCAGCAGGGGGTACAGGGGCACGGCCAGCACCTGGAAGAGCGCGTCCCCGCCGGTTCGAGGGACCCACAGGGCATCGAAGCCCAGCAGCCGGCCGCCGTCGAGCCAGGCCCAGGTGACCCCGGTGGTCAGCTCGTCGTTGAGCACGAGCTCTTCGAACGAGCCCAGCACGAACCAGATGCGCGTCACCAGCAGCAGCAGCACAAGCGCAGGCAGCGTGATTCGATGGGCGTTCGAGGGGGGAAATGTCATGCGGTGTCGATTTCTATCCCAAGGTCTCGGCCCAGCGCCACAGGGCCCGAACACCTCGGTGGCGTCGTGGGTCGCTGCGCGGGTGATATCGTGGGGCGTCGGCATTGCTGAGGATGGCCCATGCGATTTCCCACGACGCTCGCGGCTACGGCCATCGTTTCGGCCAGCGGCCGAAACGATGGCCTCGCCTCGTTCTTTGGGGGGAAGACAGATTCTTCCCCCCCTATCCGGGGCGGACACCGCCCCTCCCCCTCATCTTCGCCGCATGATGGGCGGCGCGCGCCTCTGGCGCGGAGAGCCTTCGATGACCGCTCGGTGGCCGAGTCCTGGGTCATGGCCGCGCTCGTGCCCGCGCTCGTGCCCGCGCTCGTGCCCGCGCTCGTGCCCACGCTCCGGGGTGAACAGTGAGCGGCGACGCCACCCCTGCTCCTGGCGTCGGGCGGGCGGTGAGGCTCGCCCTCGGCCGGATCGCCCTGGTGCTGGGCGGCCTGATGGTGGCCCTGGTGCTGGTGGAGCTGGGCCTCCGCCTGGCGGGGCCGCTGATCGCGCCTCCGGGCAAGCCCCCCGCCGACGCCGCGGACTGGCGGGTGCTCTGCGTCGGGGACTCCTTCGTCTACGGCCTGGGCAGCGAGGACGGCCGGGGCATGTGCGAGCACCTCCAAGAGCTGCTGGACCAGCGCTGGGGCCCTGGCGTGGCCAGCGTGCACAACGAGGGTGTGCCCGGCTTCAACTCGTCCCAGGTCGCCGACCGCTTCGATGGCTGGCTGGAGCGCTACGATCCCCAGGCCGTGGTGCTGCTGGTAGGGCACAACAACGGCTGGAACTTCAACGACCTGCACCTCGGGCTCGTCGATGGTGGCGCGGAGCTGTGGTTGGCGCGTTCGTTGGGCGGGCTGCGCTTGGTGCGCCTGCAGCGCCTGGTCACACGCTACGCCGATGACGGGGGCGCCGGGTCGGGATCGCAGACCCTGGAACCGGAGCTCGAGGCCTGGTCCAAGGTGGCGCGCGAGGCCTCCAAGAAGCAGAAATCCAGCCAGCAGATCCAAGAGCTCGAGGCCCGCTTGGAGGCTCACCCCGAGGATGTCTTCAGCATGATGAGGCTGGCACTGGCATTAGACGCCAGCGGGCGTGACGGCGATGCATTGGCGTGGCGCGAGCGGGCCAGGATCACCGACGCTGCGGCCGTCGGTCGCCTCGAGGCGGCGCAGTACCGCGTCGAGCGTTTTCACCAAGAACAGTCCCACCGTGGCGAAGACCTACACCTGCGGGAGGATCCCAGCGCTGACGCGGCCCTGTTCAGGAGCCTGTCGGCGGACACGCCGCCTGATGCCCTCGTGGACGAGCAACGACGGGTGCTCGACGCGGTCCTGCGGGCTGATCTGGAACAAATGGTCGCCTCGGCGCGAGAACGAGGCGCCGCGGTGGTGGTCTCCAGCTACCCCCAGCCCAAGCATGCCGATGGGGTGCTTGCTCGCACCGCCGCTGAACTGGATCTGGTCTTTGTGGACCAGCAGACTGGCTTCGAGAAGCGGCTCACGGCCCAGGACGATCAGAGCCCCTGGTTCGTGCTGGACGGCCACTGCACCAGCGCCGGGTACCGCATCATGGCGGAGAACCTGGCACCCGCGGTCTTGGCGTTACGCTCGGCGGGCGTGGAACGTTCTGGGGGATGAGGACGTGGGACGCCTGTGGGGCCAAGTCGGCCTCAAGCGGGCAGCGGTGCCTTCTCGAAGACCAAGACCCGCTGCCGAGGCCCGTAGACGCCGCTCTGCTCCACCAGGCGGAAGCCCAGCCGTTCGAGCTGCTGGATGATGATCGCCGGGGCGATGGCCTTGGGATCCTCTACCGGGTCGTCGTGCTCGACGAAGATCAGGCGCCCGTCGTCTCGCAGTGCCCGACGCAGGCTGGCCACGAAGGGACGAACCGAGCTTTCGAAGACCGAGGTGTCGTCCTTCTGGGCGTTGGTGCAGATGTACTTGTAGACCTCGCAGACGAAGATCCGGTCCATCGTGTCGTCGGGCAGGCTCACGTCCGCGACCTGGCCCAGCACGGTGCTGACGTTGTCGAGGCCCTCGTCCTGGGCGCGCCAGGCGATGAAGTTCAGGAAGCCGGGGAAGATGTCCTCGGCCCAGATGTGTCCGTCGGGCCCCAGCTTCCGGGCGAACGGAAGGGTGAACCAGCCCTCGCCGGCGCCGATGTCGGCGATCTTCATACCGGCGGTGAAGCCCAAGTCCTCGAAGACCCGCTCGGCGGTGAGGATGGCATCGTGTCGGTTCACCCAGTGGGAGATACGATCCTCGCTGTGGGAGTCCCACGCGACCTGCTGGAACACGGGCCACAGCCGATGGGCCTCGGCCGACGCTCGCACGGCGTCGCAGCGGCGGCAGCGGTGGTCGGAGGCGCCCAGGCTCTGCCCCTCGCGTAGGGCTTCATACGGGGTGCCGTCGACGGGACAGCTCTGCAGTTCCTGTGGAAAACCCTTCTCGCCGGCTTGGTCCTTCCGGATGTGAAGCTCAACGCGATGCAGGTAGCAGATCTCCGCAGGCTGGATCTCCAGCAGCCCCGGGAGTTCGTCGCGATGGACCTGGAAGAGGTAGCGCCAGGTCGACGCCCGCCCGTCGAGCTTGTTCTTCAACACCGCCTGAAGCTCGGCTTCACGCCCCGCCTCGGCCAACAGGAAGGCCTCGAGATAGGCGTTGAGGTGATCGGGGCCGGCCCGCCGCACCGCCTGTAGCGCGCGCTCGAAGCGGGTGGGATCGCTGGGGTCCGCGAGGTAGTCCAGCACGGCGAGGGTGGGGGCAAGGCTGGTGGCTCCCGGGGTGCCGAAGGCCTCGGCCTCGTATTGGGATGTCCTATGGTGGGGATGAGCAGGCCCGTCACCCTTTGGAGCGAGAGCCATGTCGTCCCGGCCATCGGGGGCCGCTGGAGCCGACGCCTCACGGGCACAGCCCGCGGCGAGGACCAGCGCCAAGAGCAAGGCCAAGGTGGATGCAAAAGCGCTGATCAGTGAGAGCGAGCGGGGCTTCATTCTCACTCTAGAGCACGCGGGATCGGGTACCGCAAGCCACCAGGGCGGCCGGCACCGGCTACCCCGGCCTCTAGGATCCCCCCCCATGAGGCGCTCCAGCCCCTTCCTCACCGAACCCTCACTACCTTCAAGGCAGCGTGACCAGGCTCCACCACACCTCCGAGTCCCCGGGCTGCAGCCCAACGTCCAGCAGAGCCTGCACTCCGGGCACGCGCTGCCCCCGGTTGATCCCCGCCTGACGAAGGGCGTGGAGGATGTGGACTCGGCAGTCTGGCTGCTCGTCCAGCCAACAACAAACCGCCGCCTATCCGTCCGAATCGTAGGACGGCGCTATGGCTCGGCATCGGGTCCTACGGTGCTACCCCCGTGAGCTGTGCGGCCGAGCCTTGGCACCCTTCACTTGCCCGCGCTTCGACGCCTCGAGCATCGCCTCGAGGACCTCGAGGACCAGCTGTTGTGGCAAACCGAGGTCGCGCCCCAGTCGCAGGCGGTCCTCGCGCATGGCCGCCTCCCGCTCGGGCTGGTGGATCGCCATGCCCTGTGCGCGCTTGGTGACACCGATGGTCCGGGCCACCTCCAGCCGGGCGGCCAGCAGCGCAAGCAGCTGGTGGTCCAGGGCATCGATCTCGGCACGCAGGGTCTGCAGGTCGTCCATGGGCATGCCCCAATCCTAGCCCGGGCACCTCTCCGGCGCCCACTGGCACGCTACTTGCGAAGCCTGTGGGCATGTCGCTGCGTCCCCCTCGTCTCCGTTCGCTGCCCCTCGCCTCGCTGCTGGCCATGGCCCTGCTGCTGTGTCTGGCGGGCGGGCCCGCGGTGCGGGCCAGTCTCGAAGGCGCGGTGGAGGCGCGGGTGGTGCCCCTGGATCTGGCGGTCACCTACACCGCCATGCACCCCCTTCATGGGGGGACCATCGTTGAGATCTTCGGTGACGGCACGGCCGTACGGACCGCCCGCCGTCGGGGGGATCTGCAGGCCTCCATCCGGCAGACGGAGGTGGATGAAGGTGCTTTGCTGGGTCTCGTGGAGTTGTTGGTGGAGGTCCAGGCCTGGGAGCAGCGGGTGCCCGAACGCGCGCCGGTGCCCGATGAAGGTCGAGCCTCCCTCCTGGTCGAGGTCGGGGGGCGCGAGGCGGGGTTCTGGGAGTGGTACAACGACATGGGGGAACACGACCGGCTGTTGCGGGTCAGCGAGCGCATGACAGAGCTGGCGCCGCGATGATGGTGGCTTCCCTGGCGCTGTGGCTCTCCCTGGGTGCGGGCGTTGCCCAGGCCGATCCCGGCTGCATCCGGGGCATGGAAGGGCTCGATGCGCTGGTGGAGCTGCTGGATTCTGGGGAACTCGACGACCTGGACAGCGACTGTGACGGGGTGCCCGATGCTCGAGATGAGCACTTCGACGGGCCGGTGACCGTGGAGATCGAGGCGCCCTGGACCGACGGTGTCTACAGTTGGACCGCCGCCTTCACCTTGACCACCACCGGCGAAGGCGAGCACACCGCCACCCTCGGCATCCACCTCGATGGACCCCGGGACGCCCAGCGCGAGGGCGGCTGGGAGCGGGCGGCGGAAGACCTATGGAGTCGCGATGGCCTGACCCTGGATCTGGTCTTCGTGGACAGCGCCGCCGAGGCCCACAGCACCGTCCAGGTTCGCCATGGGGAGGGCTGGGCCAATGCCGGTACCTGGTTCACGGCGGACGACGGCTTGGTGGTGGCCCACGAGTTGGGGCACCAGCTCGGCCTGTGGGACGAGTACCCGGACCCTGCCGTGCCCACCCGGCCGGTGGGGGCCAGGGACAGCATCATGCGCAGCGCCCGCGCCGCGGATCGACCCCGCAGCTACCCCCGGCA
>Ga0307987_1000215_pt1 | contig 36422 bp, 31 predicted proteins | sample EllFjometagen181_FD_203157 | JGI IMG/M metagenome (GOLD analysis project Ga0307987, IMG submission 203157) | Marine microbial communities from Ellis Fjord, Antarctic Ocean - #181 | ecosystem: Environmental > Aquatic > Marine > Unclassified | place: Southern Ocean | collected 2014-10-08 | reverse complement strand
GCATGTTCCAGGACTACCAGCTCGAGGTTTACTTCCCTCGAGGCGACCAGACCCTCCATATGTACGCGATGTGGCGCGACGCGGTCTTCTTCGGGATGGACTTCGGCAACGGCGGCATGCAGACCTTCGTCATCGATGGCATGCACGACTGGGACGAAGACAGCGAAGAGCTCTGCGGCGTCGGCCCCTGACAGCGGAGCTTTCCATGTCCTCCAGCCCACGCTGGGCCTTGCTGGCCCTCGCCTTGTGCTCCTGCGACCACACTCCCCCCCCGGAGCCCGTCATGGCCGCCACGGCCGGTGAACAGTTCGAGGCGCTGGGCGCCCGTTTTCTCGAGGACTGGCTGGTCCGCAACCCGGTCTCCGCCACCTACCTCGGTGATCACCGCTTCGACGACCGCTGGCCGGACATCTCCGCCCTCGCCGAAGAGCACGAGCTCTCTTGGGCTGCGAACCTGCAGGTGGATCTCGAGGGCATCGATGCCCAGGCCCTGGGCGACGAGCAGCGCGTGGACGCCGCCATCTTGGCTCACCAGCTCGACTCTGCCATCTTCTCCATCGAGCAGCTGAGGGGCTGGGAGACCAACCCGCTGTACGCCGCCTACACCGTCAGCTCGGGACTCGATGGCCTGGTCTCCCGTGAGTTCGCGCCCATCGAGCAGCGCATGGCCAGCCTCCAGGGACGGCTCGAGGGCCTGCCCGGCTTCCTGGCCCAGGCCCAAGCACGGCTGGACGTTCCCCCAGCGGTGCACACCCAGACCGCCATCGACCAGGTCACCGCGCTTGTGGGCTGGGTGGACGGCCCCTTGCGCCAGGACTTCCCCGAGGCCCAGCGCGTCGAGCTCGATGCCGCCGCCGACGCGGCCGAACAAGCGCTGCGGGACTATCAGGCATTCCTCGAACAGGATCTGCTGCCCCGCAGCAGTGACGAGTTCCGCATTGGACAAGAGCTGTGGGAGCGCAAGCTTCAGTACTCCTTGGACACCGATCTCACCGCCGATCAAGTCCAGGAACACGCCTGGGCCTTGCTCGAGACCACCACCGAGCAGATGGCCGTCGAAGCCGCCGCCTACCACGGCGAGCTGTTCCCCGATGAAGCGCTGCCCCCCACGGAAGACGAAGCGTCCCGGGCTGCGTTGATCCGCAAGGTCCTGGACCGCATCGCCGACACCCACGCCGACGATGACACCATCATCGCCTATGCCCAAGATACCCTCGAGCAAGCCACCGCCTTCGTGTCCGAATATCAGCTGGTCACCCTGCCCGATGAGCCCGTGCAGATCATCGTGATGCCGGAGTTCAAGCGCGGGGTCTCCATCGCCTACTGCGATGCCCCTGGACCCCTCGAGGAAAAACGCGAGACCTTCTACGCCATCGCGCCCCCTCCCCAGGCCTGGCCGGCCGAGCGCAGGGAGTCGTTCTACCGGGAATACAACGATGCCATGCTCCACGAGCTGACCATCCACGAGGCCATGCCCGGTCACTTCCTGCAGCTGGCCCACGACGCCCGCTTCGACTCGCCGGTGCGTGCGGTGTTCTCGAGCGGCACCTTCGTCGAGGGATGGGCCCTGTACTCCGAGTGGATGATGGCAGAGCACGGCTACGGCGGCCGCGCGGTCAGTCTGCAGCGGCAAAAAATGGTGCTGCGCCTGTGTCTCAACGCCATCATCGACCACGGCGTTCATGCGGGCACCATGGACCACGACGAGGCCCTGGCTCTCATGACCGGGCGGGGCTTCCAGGAAGAAGGCGAGGCCGAGGGCAAGTGGACCCGGGCCCAGCTCACGTCGGCTCAGCTTTCCACCTACCTGGTGGGCCTGATCGAGGTCATGGCCCTGCGCCAAGCCTACGAGGCCCAGGCAGGTGACAGCTTCGACCTGCAGGCGTTCAACGACGAGCTGCTGGCCCACGGTTCGCCCCCACCGCGCCACCTGGCCAGCCTGCTGGGCCTGAGCTCCTTGCACCAGGACTGATCATGGCCTCCGGTGAGCCCGTCGAGCTGCTCGCACCTGCACGGGATGTCGGCTGCGGTCGAGCGGCCATCGACGCGGGCGCGGACGCTGTGTACATCGGGCCCGACCGCTTCGGCGCTCGCCACAAGGCCGGCAACAGCCTCGAGGACATCGCGGGGCTGGTGGCCCACGCCCACCGCTACCGGGCCCGGGTCTACGCCACGGTCAACACCCTGCTGCACGACGCGGAGCTTCCCGCGGCGCAGGCCCTGATCCATCAGTTGTGGGAGCTGGGCATCGACGCGGTGATCATCCAGGATCTCGGCCTGCTCGAGCTGGACCTGCCGCCGGTGCCCCTGTTCGCGTCCACCCAGCTCGACAGCGTTGAGCCCGCCAAGGTGCGCTTCCTCCAGGAGCTGGGCTTCGACAGGGTGATCCTGGCCAGGGAGCTGTCCCTGGACGAGATCCGAGCGGTACGGACGGCCACCAGCGTACGCCTCGAGGTCTTTGTGCATGGCGCGCTGTGTGTGAGCTACAGCGGCCGCTGCAGCGCGAGCTTCACCCTGGGGGGCCGCAGCGCCAACCGGGGCAGCTGCGCCCAGCCCTGCCGCTTGCCTTGGACCCTGCGGGACGCCGACGGCGCGGTGCTGGCGGAGCGGCAACACCTGCTCTCTCTCAGGGACCTCGACCGCAGCGCCCACCTGGGGGAACTCGTGGACCTCGGGGTGGGCTCCCTCAAGATCGAAGGTCGCCTCAAGGATGAGCGCTATGTGCGCAACGTGGTGGGCCACTACCGCCGCGCGCTGGACGCCGTGCTGGACGCCCGGGACCGACCCCGAGCATCTAGCGGACGCGTGGAGCTGGGCTTCGAGCCCGACCCATCCCGAAGCTTCCATCGGGGGTCCACGTCGTACTTCATGACCGGCCGCGAGCGGGGCATGTCCACCCCCCACAGCCCCAAGTCCACCGGACGCCCACTGGGTACCGTGACCTCTCTGCGCCAGGACTGGGTGCAGGTGTCGGGGGCCGACGAGCTCCGTGCTGGCGATGGTCTCTGCTTTGTGGGCGTCGACGGTGTCTTCAGGGGCACGGCGGTCCTGCGTACCCGGGGAGGGGACGCCCAGGTGGCGGATCCCACGGGGATGGCGCCGGGCGTAGCGGTGTCCCGCAACCGGGACCGGGACTTCGAAAAGGGCCTGGACCGCGCCCAGGGGCGGCGCTGGATCGGGCTGAGCATCACGCTGGACCAGGGCCCCGACGGGTCGGTGCTGCGGGGCCACGACGAGGACGGCGTCCGGGTCGAGCTGTCGCTGCCCGGCGATGGAGAGCCCCCTCGAGACCCACTGCGTGCGGCGGCGGTGGCGCAGGCCCAGCTGTCCAAGCTCGGAGACACCGAGTTCGGTGTCCTGAGCATCCAGATCGACCCCGCCGCGCCGCCCCATCTGCGGCGATCGGCGTGGAACGAGCTGCGCAGGGAGCTGGTGGCACGGCTTCGCCAGGCCCGCATCGATGATCTTCCGCGACCTACGGCCTCGGCCAGGCCCAGCGCTCCAGCGGCGGCACCCTGGGCCCGCCTGGACTACCGCGGAAACGTGATCAATCAACAGGCCAGGGCGCTGCTCGAGCGCTGCGGCGTCGCGGAGATCGAGCCGGGTGTGGAAGCCGGCACCGAGATCACCTCCCGTCCGGTGATGACCTCCCGCTACTGCCTGCGCTTCGAGCTGGGCCTCTGCCCCAGCTTGCAGTCTGCAGGGCCGGCGCAGCTGCCCTGGACCATCGAGGACGAACGTGGGCGTCGCCTCGAGCTGCGCTTCGACTGCGGCCGCTGTGAGATGCAGGTGATCGCCCCGTGAGCCTTTTCCGTCCGCTGTGGGGCGTTCTGCCGCCGTCCTGGCGGAGGGTCTCCCTAGCGGAACGCCGGGTGTTCGCCAGCCTGCTGCGGGTCCAGCTCGATGCGGGCCTGGACCTGAGCGTGGCCCTGCGCAGCTTCGCACAGCGGGGCTCCCCGGGCTTGGAATCCGTGGGCAGAATCATGGCCCAGCGCATCGATGAAGGCTCCACCGTGGCCCAAGCGGCCGACGCCGTCCCCGAGCTGTTCACGCCCTACGAACGCATTTTGATGGACATCGGCGAGCGGTCGGGGAGCCTCGTCGAGGTGCTGCGGGCCATCGAAGAAGCCGCGGGTTGGCTGGCGGAGCTGCGCCGGAAGACCCTCGGAGCGCTGGTCTACCCGGCCATCCTGGTGAACGTGGCTTACCTGTGCGGCAATGTGATGATGCTGATGGATGGCGCCATCGCAGCCTATCTGCTGGGTTGGGTGCTGCTGGATGTGGTGCTGGCGGCGGCGAGCATCGGCCTGGGCTGGGCCCTCGAGCGGGAGCCCCTGCGGGTAGCGCTGGACCGGCTGCTGTTGAACACGCCGGGCCTCTCCCGGTTGCTGGGTACGCCGCTGACCCACTACCACCAGGCCCTGTTTTTCGCGGCCCTGGGCCGCAGCCTCGAGGTGGGTGTGGATCTTCCCGTGGCCCTGGGTCTCGCGGTATGCAGCGTGGAGTGCGAGCCCATTCGCAGGGATCTCGCCCCGATCGTCGAAGGGCTGCAGCGGGGCGAGCCACTGGGAGCGTCGGCGCTGAAGTGTCGGTTCCTCACGCCGGCTCAGCAGACCACCATCGACGTGGCCGAGAGCGCGGGCGGGCTGCCGTCGGCCCTGATGGTCTTGGCGCGGGATGCGCGTGAGGAGCTGGAGCGCTGGCTGAGCATCTACCAGCGGGTGCTGCCGGTGGTGCTGTTGTTGTTGATGACCGTGTACGTGCTGGCCAGGGGGATGTGACGGATGGGGGGGCTCCGGGCTCCGGGCATTGAGCGCTGGAGGCGCTGGCCACCCCACCCGAGCATCAGGCCAGCCGACGAAGCGACTGATGTTGTAGAAGGTGGAGTGGGAGGGACGCCTTATGGTGGTTCGGACTCCGGACTCCGTCCACTGGCTAGCGCTCTTGCACGCTCCCCGCGCGGGCCAGGAGCATGAAGTCCGCCAGGACGATGGCGGCGGCGGCTTCGAGGACCACCGGCAAGCGCAAGGCGAAGCAGGCGTCGTGACGCCCGGTGCTGCTGCTGGTGGTCGTCGGCAGGCCGGTGCCCATGTCTACGGTGTTCTGTGGCGTGGCGATGCTGGGGGTAGGGCGTGTGGCCACCCGGAAGACGATGGGGTTGGCGTTGCTCAATCCCCCGTTGACCCCGCCCGCATGGTTGGTGGCGGTGCGCCCCGAGGTCTCGAGGATGGGGTCGTTGGCCTGGCTGCCCCGCATGGACGCCAGCGCGAGGCCTGCGCCCAGCTCGAAGCTGCGGACCCCGGGGATGCTCAGGCAGAGCTGGGCCAGGCGTGCGTCGATGGGGTCCAGCAGGGGCTCACCCCAGCCGGTCGGGACACTGTCGAGCGTGCACTCGAGCAGGCCCCCCAGAGAGTCACCGGCCTGCATGGCCTCGGCCACCGCTGCGTCGAGATCGCGGCGGCCTCCGACCTCCAGCACTCGGGCCCGGATCTCCACCGCTGGAAGCAGTGCGCGGGCCACGGCGCCCGCGGCCACCAGCGCTGCGGTGAGACGGCCAGAAAAGGCGCCGCCGCCACGAGGGTCCGCGAACCCACCGTAGCGCTGCAGGGCCACCAGATCCGCGTGGCCCGGACGGGGCTGGGCGCTCGGAGCCTGGCCATCGTTTTGCGCGTCTCGATTGTCGATCCAGACGAGGATGGGCTGGCCGGTGGTGTGCCCCTGGTAGACCCCGGAGAGGATGCGCGGCTCATCGGGTTCGCGGCGTGCGGTGGTGCCGGGCCGCCCGGGGCGCCTGCGCGTGAGCTGTGCGTGGATGGCGGCTTCGTCCAGCGCGATGCCCGGGGGACAACCCTCGATCCAGGCGCCTACGCCCGGGCCTCGGGAGGTGCCGGTGATGCCGACCCTGAACAGGCGACCGGTGGTGTTCACTGGGGACCTCCGCACAGGGTGCTCAGGTCGTGGAAGAAGCGTGGGTAGGACTTGGCCACGTGCTCGGCTCCGGAGAGCTCACAGGGCCCACTAGCACGCAGTGTCGCCACCGCCAGGGCCATAGCGATGCGGTGGTCACCGTGGGCGTCCACCGGCGCGGGTGTGATGGACCCACCGGTGACGAGCATGCGGTCTCCATCCAAGGTGATGGTCACCCCGAGGGCGCCGAGCTCCTGCTGCAGGGCGAGGGCGCGATCGCTCTCCTTGTTGTGGAGCCGTGAGACGCCGGTGATCTCGGAGACACCGTCGCAGGCGGCCGCGAGCACCGCCAGGGGAGGGAAGAGATCCGGGTGGTGTGTGGCGTCGAAGCGGAAGGCCCGCAGAGGGCGTTGCCGCACCCGCAGGGATGCGTCGCGGATCTCGAGCTCTGCGCCCGCGTCCGCGAGCACCTCGAGGACGGCGCGATCCCCTTGGAGCGAGTCGTGGCGCACACCGGTGATCTCGATGGAACCCGTGGTGGCGCCCGCCACCGCCAGGAACGCCAGCGCCGACCAGTCGCACTCCACCACGGTGTCCACGGCGCGGTAGCTGCTGGACGGCACGAGCTCGAAGCGGTCCAGCTCCGGGCTGGTCTCGATGGCGATCCCAGCCTGTCGCAGCACATCCATGGTGAGTGAGACATAGGGCCGGCTCACCAGGCCTCGCGCCTCGATGAGCGGGGAGCTGCCGGGGATGGGCGCGGCCATCAGTAGGCCGCTGAGCACCTGGGAGCCCCCGCTCGCGTCGATCAAGACGCGCCTTCGCCGGGGGGGGCCCTCGATGAACAGTGGTGGTCGGGAGCCTTCGCCGGTGCAGCGCACCCCCAGGTCTTCCAGGGCCTGCAACAGCGCCGACATGTCTCTGTGCCTCAAGCTGGCCCGGGCCTCGAGCAGGAACGGGCCCCCCAGGAAGGCCGCCACGCAGGCGAACAGCCGCAGGCACAGGGCGGACTCACCGCAGTCGAGCACGGTGGGTTGGCCGTCTTTCGCAGCGGGTCGCACGCCCCCGATGCCGTGGACTTCCAGCGCCCCCGCACGGTGGAGCACCGTGGCGCCGAGCTGTTCGCACACCGAGACGGCGGCCCCCATGTCCGCACAGTGGGGTGCTCGCTCCAGCACGCTGACGCCCGGCGCCAGGGTGGCGGCGCACAGGGCGCGAATCCCGTGACTCTTCGATCGCGGTGCCTGCGCGAGTCGTCCCCGCACCGCACCGGGCTGCAGGGTGCGCGTGGCTCCTGGATTCGCCAGCATTCCCGAGCTGTCGAGCTCCAGCAGCAGGCGCCGCGCTGCGGTGTCGGGGTTGAGACCGTCGGTGGACAGGACGAGCTCAGCGCGGGCCAGGTAGCCGGGTCTGCGCGCTCGCCACAGGGGCTGTGGGTCGGAGCCAGGACCCAGCAGCGGGCGGTCACCACGGGTCAGACGCTCGGTGCAACGGGCGAGGGGAGCGTGCAGCAGCACGCAGAGACCCGTGTGCTCGAGCTCGGCCAGGGTCTGGGGGTGCAGCAGCGCGCCGCCCCCCAGGGCCACCACCGCGCGGGTGTTGGTCAGCGCTCGGGCCACCGCGCGACGTTCACGGATCCTGAAGCCTGCTTCTCCCTCTCGCGCGAACAGATCGTTGATGCTCATCTCTGCGTGGAGCTGCACCTCGAGGTCGGTGTCCACGAAGGCCCACCCCAGCAGCCGCGCGAGGATGGAGCCGACGGTGCTCTTGCCCGCCCCGGAGAAGCCCACCAATACTACCGGACCCTTCGCGATGGTTCGGGGCGCCGCCGCCTGATCGCAGAGCCAAGCCCGGGTGTCGTCGTCGAGCCGGCCACCCAGGAAGCGCTCACAGTTCGCCGCGGCCTGCAGTGCCAGCCAGTCGCTGCCCGGGATGAGCCTGCAGCCCGCCAAGCGCGCGGCGCGCACCAGGCTCCTGGCTCGATAGTCGGCATCCAGCACCCGCATGTCCGGCCTCAGCCATGCCGCCGGGATCAGGCCAGGGTCCCCCGGCACGCAGCTGATGAGCAGGTCCGATGCGGCCAGTGCGGACTCCAAGGCATCGAGGCCGCAGCTGGGGGTGTCCAGATCCCGGGAGATGGCCAGGGCACGCTGTCGGCCCCGGTTGCACACTACCACCTGCTCGAAGCCCGCTTGGCGGAGCGCCACCAGCACGGCGCGCGCTGCTCCCCCGGCACCCAGCACCAACACACGGGTGCTCCGTGGTGACACATCGCTGGCGGCCAGTGCGTCGATGACACCGACGACATCGGTGTTGTCGCCGAACCAATGACCTTCCCGGTGCACCACGGTATTGACCGCACCCGCAGCCTGGGCTGCGGCGTGGATCTCGTGGAGCAAGGGGGGCAGCGATCCCTTGATGGGGCTGGTGGCGTTCAGCCCCGAGAGGCCGAGCTCATCCGCGAGATCGAGGGCTTGCTCGGCGCTGGCGGTGGAGAGCCGGGTGTAGTTGGCTTTGACCCCCAGCCGCGCGAACAGGGCGCGGTACAGGGGCGCGCTCAAGCTGCCGAGGATGGGGGACCCGGCGACGGCGAAGCAAGGGGGTGATGGAGGCGAGGTGTGCATGGGGCCGCGTTGGCTTCCGAAGGGCCGCGTTCAGCCGCGACCGGGTGAAGGCCCCGTGTAGCCGAGCGCCGATGCCAGTACACCAGCGATCTGGGTGATCTGGGCGACCTCGGTGGGGTCGAGGGGGATCGGGGGCTTGCTCATGCCCCGGATGACCGTGTCCCGCGGCGCGGAATCGAGCGCCTCGAGGTGGCAGTGCTGGCGGATCTGCTCGAGGTCGAAGGCCGGCTGTACCAGGTCCTCGTAGCGGACGAGCATGGCGTTGTCGGTGGGCCAGGCCGTGAAGCTCTTGACGATGCGCAGCCAAAGGGTCGCGAACTCCGCTGCGGTGGTGACCTTCTGGTTGGGCCACTGCACATACCAGGTGGCGCCCTTGCAGCTGGACCAGGCGTCCCAGGGGTTGCGCACCAGGAACAGGAAGCGCGCGTCGGGGTACAGCCACTCCAAGAAGCTGGCGTCCATGGCCTGTAGCCGGACTTCTTTCATGCCGAAGCGCTCGAAGCCGCGCTGCCGCGCCGGGGCAGCCAGCCAGGCGTCGATCATGGCGGCGAAGCCGTTCACCATGGCCGATGGGGGAGGGTAGAGGTTGGCGATCCAGTGCTCAGAGGGCTGCTCGAAGACGGAGTCGGCAGGGAAGTGGCCGGGGTTGGGCCAGTCCTCGCGCAGCACCATGGCGGCGCGGGTGAGGGTGGGGATGAGGTTGGCGCGCCCATAGGGCTCACCCCACATCAGCAGCTCTCCCGACGAGCACACCAGGCGCTGCAGCAGGGTGGAACCACATCGCCAGCCGCTGGCCAGGAGAAAGACAGGGCGAGCGCCAGTGGGGCGGGGCTCGAGGCCCCAGCGGTCGGCGAAGCGCTTCCAGGAACGTTCGGCCATGGTGGGTGAGTCCGTGCTGGTGGATGGATGGGGCGGGTCGAGAGAACCTAACCCCGCGGGCTCGAGCTGAGGACTGTCCTGGGAGGCGTGTGATCTATTGGGGGGGCCGGCAACCGAGCGCACCTACCGCTGCCGTCAACCCGCTCACCACGCCCCGTCTTGACGCGTGGGAATCCCCGCTCTACGGTGGGCTGGTCCGACTCGAGGGATGATGATGACTGCGCCCGCCCGCCTCCTGTCCGCTGCCCTCGCCTTCGCGGCTGTCACTTCCTGCATCCAGGACTACGAGATCCTGCCGGAGCGGCCGGACGTCGACCCTGGCGAGGTGACCTCCTGCCCGTTCTCACCCGTCGAGGGCACCCGCTTCAGCTCCTACGACTGCAACCCGGTGTTCTCCGGCACCGACGAGGACTGGGAGAGTGGCGTCGGTGCGGTCGGGTACCTGGTCACCGAGGTGCTCGCGCATCCCTTCATCCAGATCTGGTACACCGGCGCCTCGGGGGACGACTTCGGGATGGGCTACGCCATCTCGGCCAACGGGACCGACTGGGAGACCCATCCTTCCAACCCCATCTTCACCCGGGAGCCTGGCGGGTGGGACGAGGACTCTGTGTCGGCCCAGGTGGTGGTCTGGGATCCCGTCGACATGCAGTACGTCATGGCCTACCAGGGGTACAGCCTGAACGATCCAACGGACTCATCAGACGACATCTGGGGTATCGGCGTCACCACGTCACACGACGGCGTCAACTGGGAAAAACACCCGGACAACCCGGTCATCGACTTCGGCAAGTACGGGCTCCAGCCCTACGACTATTGGAACTATTTCTGCAACGAGCGGGCGTCCGACCCGGTGATCTGCGACCTCATCGGCTGGACCTACACCACCGACTACACCATCAGCTCCTCCATCCAGCCGTGCTGGCCGCTGACCATGACGATCACGGAGCGCGGCGGCTTCCGCGGGTACCTCGCTGGCCAGGACACCCTCGAGATCCTCGAGGGGCTCGACTGGGAGACCTTCGAGGCTGAGCTCTGGGCTGGGGAGTCGACCTCCGTGGAGACCGACGAGTACGCGGCGTGCAACGTCTACCGGATGGACGGGGTCGCGCTGGATGGGTGGCTGTTGTGGGAGGACGAGCCTGTCTTGGTGGGCACGCCGGGCGGCCCCGACGGCAAGGGCGTGACCAGCGCCGCGGTTGTGGAGTACGGGCCCGTCCAGTACATGTTCTATCTCGGCTTCGAAGAGTGGATCCCGGGCAGCGGCGGGCTGATCTCCGCGAACCACAGCACGCTGCACATCGCTCGGTCGTACGACGAGGGCATCACCTGGGAGCTCGACCCGGGAAGCCCCGTACCCCTTCATCGGACCGTGAACAGGGAGCTCTGGGGTGTCGGGGCACAGGTGGTCGGGACGCGGATCCACGTCTGGCTCACCGACGTCTACGACCAGGGCCGGGCGGTCGGCTACTTCTACTACGAGCCCGACCTCGAGGATGGGCACCCGTCGAGCGAATAGCGCGCCCTAATAGGGGGGGCGGGGTAGCTCCAGTCGAGTAGACCGGGAGAGTCGCCCCTCCCGGTCTACTCGACCGCCATGTCGCGGGGGGCCACCACGTAGCCGTCACCATCGACCTGCCAGGCCAGTAAACGCTGGGCATCCGGTGGGGCACAGGAGGTGAGGATCAGCGAGACGAGGGCGAGGACGGCTCTCATGCGCGAGCTCCGAGGGGGGCGGTGAGCATAGCGCTGGACAGGAGGCCCGGGAAGGTGCTTTGCTGAGCGTCGTGAACGCGCAAACCAACCGCCTGCAAACAGGGGACATCATGAACCGCAAGCTCACCATCGCCACCGGCACTGTCTTCACCCTCATCTTCCTGGGCTGCCTGGGCAAGGATAAGGAGAGGGAATGTTGGCTCGAGCGCAACGACGTTTGGGGGGAGTGCTACGACGACTATGTCAACAGCCTCTTGCTCGCGGACAGCAACGAGGCGGCGATCTCCATCTGCGTGGACACCTTCGAGGAGTGCGCCGAGACCGCGGACGACCTGGCCATCGAGTGCGGTGGAGAGGACGGCTGCATCGACGTCTACACGGGCTGCTGGTGGGACTGCCAGGACGAGTGCGAAGACGCAGGGGACGGCTCCTGCTGGGACAGCTGCAGCGACGAGTGCGAGGACGAGCTCGAGCTCTGCGCCGACTGGTGGGCGCGCGACTGCGAGACGGACTGCAACGACGACATGGACGACTGCGTGAACGAGGCGGCGGCCAACTTCACCAGCCTCGAGCAGCTCTACACTGACGTCCGGGAGTGCGCCGAAGACCTGTACGACGACTGCATCCCGGGCTGCTACGAGACCGAGTGAGTTTACAGCTCCCATCGCCAACACAAGGGACGAACATGAAACGCAAGCTCACCGTCGCGACCGGTGCCGTCTTCGCCCTCATCTTCCTGGGCTGCCTGGGAAAGAACAAGGAGCAGGAGTGCTGGCTGGGGCGCTGGGAGGAGGGAGCCCTGTGCTCGGAGGAACAGTTCGACTGCTTCGATGACGCCTACGTCGGCAGCGAATTCGACGACGAAGCGTGGGACGCCTGCAACGCCGGGGCCGAGGTCTGTTTCACCGAAGTCCGCGACCAGGTCACGAGCTGCACAGGTGAGGGCTCGTGCGCAGTGGAGTACCTGGCGTGTTCAGATCCCTGCGACGACGACGACGACTGCTGGGACGAGTGCCAGGACGACTTCGAGGACTGCGCCGACTGGTGGCAGCGGGACTGCGAAGAGGCTTGCCAGATTGCGACCCAGGACTGCGCCACTCTCGCCGACGAGACTGCGGACGACTTCGACAGCTGGCTCTACCGGCTGGGGGAGTGCTTCGAGGAGAAATACGAGGACTGCTATCCGTCCTGCTACGACGATGAGTGAGAGCCATGTTTCTGTAAGGCGTCGCCAAGCAGACCCTCGCCATCCTCGAGCAGGGCTGGTAGGCCACGCCACAAGGCCGCGGCGGAGGTGCAGACCGGGCAGTAATAGATCCTGGCTGAAGCTCGGGCGGTGGATGGCATGGTATTCTGTCGCTCGAGCCCAACGGCCCTCACCACCTCGAGTGGTGGGTTCACACTTCGGGGACACACATGATGCGCGCCACCTCTCTTCTGCTGTGCTGGAGCCTCATCGCCTGTGGCGAGCCGGACGAACCCACCGACACCGCTCCCCCCGTGGACGACAGCCACGCCGTCGAGGACGTCGACGGTGACGGCTACGCCCCCCCCGAGGACTGCGACGACGACGACGCCACGATCAACCCCGACGCCACCGAGCTGTGCGACGGCGTGGACAACGACTGCGACGGCGACTCCGACGAGGATGACGCCGCAGATACAACCCCCTGGTACGCTGACGACGACAGCGATGGCTTCGGGGACGCCGACAGCTCCACCGACGCCTGCGCGGTCCCCACGGGTCACGTCGACAACGACACGGACTGCGACGACGACGACGCCACGATCAACCCCGACGCCACCGAGCTGTGCGACGGCGTGGACAACGACTGCGACGGCGACTCCGACGAGGATGACGCCGCAGATACAACCCCCTGGTACGCTGACGACGACAGCGATGGCTTCGGGGACGCCGACAGCTCCACCGACGCCTGCGAGGTCCCCGCCGGTCACGTCGCGAACAACACGGACTGCGATGACGCCGACGCCACGGCCAATCCCGCCTCCACCGAGCTGTGCGACGGCGTGGACAACGACTGCGACGGCGACACCGATGAGGACGACGCAACCGACGTCGCCACCTGGTACCTGGACGGCGACGGCGACGGCTACGGGGACGCCGGCAGCACCACCACCGGGTGCGCGGCCCCCACGGGCTACGTCGACAACGACACGGACTGCGCCGACAGGGATCCTTCGGTCAACCCTGGCGCGACGGAGCTGTGCGATCGAAGAGACAACGACTGTGACGGCGACACCGACGAGGACGATGCCGCCGATGCCCGCACCTGGTACACCGACGGTGACGGCGACGGCTTCGGAGACCCAAGCAGCTCGACGACGGCCTGTAGGCCCCCGAGCGGCTACATCGCCGATGATCTCGACTGTGACGACGGGGACGCCGCGACGAACCCGAGCGCAGCCGAGGACTGCACCGATCTGGTGGACAACGACTGTGACGGCGGCGCGGACTGCGCGGACACGGACTGCTGGGCCGGCAGCGGCTGCGAGGACTGCACCAACGGCCTGGACGACGACGGCGACGGCCTGATCGACTGCGAGGACGGCGCCTGCCACGAGGAGGACTTCTGCGTCGAGCTCATCTGCGACGACGGGCTCGACAGCGACGCCGATGGGCTGGTGGACTGCGAGGACGATGACTGCTGGGGGCCTGCCTGCCACCCGGGCGGGGTGGCCAGCCGGGTGCACGGAGGCCACCTTCAGGCGCGCGAACGCCGAGACCGCGACGGTCGGTGGTACTCGGGAGATCCATGGACCTGGTCACTGTACACCGACCTCTGGATCGACAGCGGCTCGTTCGACTCCGTCTGGGGCACCGTACAGGTCCTGCCACCCTCGGTCAGCTCGTGGAGCGCCACCACCGCCCGGACCACATGCACGTGGTCGGCCTCTCACGGCCAGTTCTTCTGGAGCAAATCCTACTTTGATGGCGGTATTGTCGCATATGACGGCCCTGTGACACGGACGGGCTTCGCGGTGGACTCGGCCTGCAGGCTGGGGGACTCCTGGTTCCTTCCTGACGCCATGCAGGTCCACTCCGGCATGGCGTACGTCGACAACAGTTTCTGGGGCTGGTACCCGGGAGATCCCTGGTACGTGGGAACCGTGACGAGCAGCACGGGCTGGTTCACCTCGTTCCGGACGGTGACGACGTCGTGGCACTCGAGCGGGTCTACCGGCGGCCGCGGCTGGAACGCAATCTCGAGCAGCTACACCTGGGGCGTGGAACTGAACAGCAGCGGCGACACCTGGCGCGCCGAGCCCTAGCTCAGTCCAACGCCAGAAACGCCCAGATCGGCCGGTGATCCGAGATGTTCGGGCGCCCGCCGAAGCCGCCGCTGTAGCCCGACAAGGGCTCGATCTCGTCGTGGGCGATCACGGCGGTCCCCTCGTCGTTGTTCAGGAGCTGCCAGGCCTCGATGAGGGGCTCGCTGACCACGATGTGGTCGTTGAGGGAACGGTAGGGAATCTGCGAGTACTCGGAGGAGCCGTCGAGGTTGCGGAGGACGAGCCGAGCTTCGAGTTCGACCTACCGAGCCAGGTTCCACAGCAAGTAGGCGCAATCGGATGGTCGTCAGGCATTTTCCGACGGTCCTTCTTCATGAGCATCGATGCGGCTTCGAAGGAGATCGACGGTTCGTAGGCGTCCCAAATCCACCCCCCCGGCGATGGGCTCACCGCAGCTCCTACAGCGGCCGTCCTCGAGGTATGAATGCTCCCTGATGTTGGCGGCATGACCCGAGCTGTGGAGGGCAGAGAATTGACGGTTGAGCTTCGCCACTACGAGAACTTACCGGAGGTCCTTGAGTCGAAGATGATGTCCGTAGCCGCACTGACTAGCCCGGACTACTCCAAATACCCCAGCTCTCTCAGCAGCCCCGCAGCGATCTCGACCACCTGGGCCTGCTCACGCTTGCTAAGGTTCTTCTCCCACTTGGCCACAGCATCGGTGTTCACCGCCGTGCGCACTGCCTCGGTGCTGGACTCACGGGACGACAGGGCCAGATCCGACCTGTGGTGCTCGAGCACCGCGGGATCCCAGCGCTCGCCGAGGAAGGCGAGCACCTCGCGCATCACGGCCTCGGGTTCGGAGACCAGTCGCTCGTAGCGGATCTCGAGGTAGCGGCCTGGGACGGAGCCGGCCTGCTGGCGAATGCCTCTGACCACGTCGGTCCAGTATCGGGCGGCATTGGGAATGCTCTGGCAGCTGGCCACGGGCTTGCGGGTGGCGGGATCGATCCAGGCCTGCCGGACCAGCGAAGCACTCACCGAGCGTCCATCGCGGATGACATGGATGAAGCGAGCCCGGGGGAACAGGCGGCCCAGGTATGCGGTGTGCAGCAGGTTGTGGGGAGTCTTCTCCGCCACTCGTTGCCCCTCGGGCGCCAGGCCCCGCAGCAGGGTTTCCAGGAATGCCCGAACGGAGTGATCCAGGAGATCCTCGGTGACGCCGGCTTCGGCGAGGTCCGCCCCCATGCCCTGCTGCCACACGTCGCGTTGACGACACAGGGTCGAGACGAGCTTGGCCTCGGGCCCGCAGTATATGCGCGGGTGGGCGTGGAGCATGGCCCGGAACAGCGTGGTGCCGCTGCGGCCCGCCCCCCCGACAAAGACAAAGTCGGGCTCGCCGTCGTCTTGGATGTCCAGCCCCAGGCGCTCGAACAGGTCGCTGAGGGTGAAGTCGATGCCGGGCAGGACTTCCTCGGCACGGGGTTCGAGCAGCGCGGCGAGCAGCTCGACGCGCCCGGCGCGGATGATGTTGGTGACCAGCAGGTCGAGGGCCGGCTTGTCCACCATGGCGGTGGGTGGCGGCGACGGCCGGTGGGCCACCAGATCCGCGACGCGACCGGCCTGGCCGGGACCTTGGGGCGCTCGGCCCTGGTACAGCGCGGCGGCGACGGACAGCTCACCCAGCACCGCGGCGCGGTGCCGAGCGTCGAAGCCTGCCCCGAGGCGGGAAGTGGCTTGCTTTACGAAGGTGACAACGTCGGCGGGGGCGCCCATGCCGTCGCAGGCCTGGGCGGCGAGCACCCACGCGTCCGGGGTGTCGGCCAGGAGCAGGGGCTCCAGAAGCTTCAAGCTGTCCTGGGGCGCCGCGATGGACAGGCGGGCCTCTACCCGAGCCAGAGCAGCGGGACGATGATCCGGTCGAAGGGCGAGGCAGGCCTCGAGATCCGCGGCGGCTTCGGCGGGGCGTCTCACCTGCAGCCGGACCAGGCCGCGGTGGTAGTGGGCTTCCCAGCTCGTGGCGCCAGGGAGGAGCTCGTCGGTGAAGGCCTGGCCGTGCTGGGAGAGGGCGTGCCCCAGCGCCGCCTCGGCCAGGGCCAAATGTTGGGGCGCCGCGTCGGGTTCGTCCAGGGCCAGGGCATAGCGCACCCGGCCTTCGAGCAGGCCCAGGTTGGGGTGGGTGCTACCCCAGCGCCCGCACTGCTCGAGGCAGGCCAAGGCCGCGCCCGGATCGCCCGCAGCGAGCTGGATCTGGGTCCACATGTCGGCCAGGGGCACGAACGCGGGGTTGGGCCCGCCGGGGGTGGCCACGGCCTCGAGGGCAGTCCAGCCGGTCTGCGCCGCCTGGGCCGCCCCGGCTTGGTCGTCGGCGCGGAAGCGCTCCCGGGCCAGGTAGGTCCACCCCACGGGGTCTTCGGGCGTCTGCTCGCAACGCTTCTCGAGTAGCGCGAGGTTGCGCGCATCCTTGCCCCGCTGGTGGCGGTAGCTGGGCACCGCCCCCAGGTGGATGATGGGAGCCTCGACCCGCCCGGTGCTGCGCCCACCCTCTGTCAGCCAGTGGCCGATGCTCTCGTGGATGACTCCCTTGTAGGCGAGGTCGGGCGTGCGGCGTAGCAGGCGCGGCAGCAGGATGGGATCGCCCCGGCGAGCCACGCCCGAGAGCACATCGTCGGCGTCGGCGTCGATGCTGGCGGCGTTGTGCAGCGGCAGCAGGCCGCAGTCGAAGCGTGCGCCCTCGAGGGCTCGGCGCAAGCTGGCCCCTGCGCCGGGCGCCAGACGTTCGTCGGCGTCGAGCACCAGAACCCAGTCGCCGCTACAAGCAGTCAGCCCGGCGTTACGCGCGGCGGCGAAGTCGTCGGCCCATGCGTGTTCGATCACCGTGGCGCCAACCTGGCGAGCCAGACCGGGGGTATCGTCGGTGGAACCGGTGTCCACAACGATGATCTCGTCGACCACTCCCTGGACCGAGGCCAGGCAGGCGGGGAGCATGGTGGCTTCGTCCTTGGCGATCAGAACCAGGCTCAGCTTGGGCATTGGGGCTCCGCTGCAGGGAAGGGGAATCACTAATGTCGCGCGGGCGCGTGCGCGATCCGCGCTGCTAGACTCCGCCGTCCTTGTAGAAGACCAGGCAGAGCGCCGTGAAGGTGGCCGGGGCAGCGCGCTCGTTGTTGGTGGCCGCTGCGGTGGACAGCTTGATGTCCACGATCTCGATGGATGGGTGGGTGGCGAGCCATTGGTTGATCTCGCCCTCGATCTCTCCCAGCCGTCCCCAGCGTTCGTCGGTCTGGGTTGCGCGCTCGAATGCCTTGACCTTCATGTGCTCGATTCCTCCGTTGGGGCCTTATTCGCAGAACGGGCCGCTTAGCTGGAAGCCGTTGTTGGCCTCGGCGCACTCGTTGACCGCACCTGTGCCCGTACCGTCATCGTCGGCTTCGAGCCACAGGGCTTCGACGTCGATGAGATCGGCGGCGTCGAGCTCGATCCAGACGGCTTCGCTCGAGGTGCCGCTGGTGATGGTGGCGGGGACCAGGTGGGTGGTCAGCAGGGCCATGTCTTCGCCTACCACCGCGTACAGTGCCAGGGTGACGTCCTGGCTGGTGTCGGCCAGGCCCGTGTTGCGCAGGCGCACGGCCACCCAGACCTGGTCCTGGTCGCAGTCGTCCAGGCAGACTTCGCTGATCTCGGCCTCGAGATCGTCCTCGATGCCCACCCCGTCGGTGGCGATGGCGCTGTGCCAGGTGTTGTGGGTGGTGAAGCCGTAGCTGCGGGTGCTGGGAACAGAGCCGTCGTCGTTGACGTTGTCGATGTCGTAGGCGTGCTGGTTCCACACGGATCGGGCGGGCACCCAGCGCTCATCTGCGTCGCCGTAGACCGACATGGCGTAGCCCCAGCCGTTGTGGCAGACGATGATCTCCGCCTGGTCATCGCCGTCGACGTCGGCGATGGTGGGGTAGTCGAACATGGTGTTCGAGGCGTGCTCGGTGGAGTGGAACTTCACCGCCCCCGATGAGCCGTTGAAGGCGATCATCTCGACCTCGTCGATGTAGACCACCTCGGGCTTTCCGTCGCCCTCGAAGTCGAAGATGGACGCGCCGGTGGCGCCGGATTCGTCGGTGACCCGCGCGGTCCACAGGGTGGTCCCGTCGTGGTTCAGGCAGATCAGCTGGTTGCCGCCGGCGGTGACGATCTCTGGGTACCCGTCCAGGTCGAGGTCGCCGATGGCGGGGGTCGCCAGGATGTTGGCGCTCTCTACGGTGATGGGGCCCCACAGGATGCTGCCGTCGGTGTCCTGGGCGCGGATGGTGTTGCCCGTGATGGCGATGATCTCGCCCTCGGGGTCGTCGTCGAGGTTTGCGATGCCGATCATGGCGTCGCCCTGGCTCGTGTCGCTGCGCAGGGTGTTGCCGTCGGCGTCGTAGGCTGCGTTGCCCACGATGACTTCCTCGACACCGTCGAGATCCAGGTCGGTCACCGCGGGGACCGATGCCTCGCAGATGGTGAGACCTCCCAGCGTGGTGATGCCGTAGGACCCGTGGCCGTGTTCGCCCACGCCCCGGGTGCTGCCGGTCTCGGCGTCGAGGATCACGCGGCCCACCACGATCTCGAAGTGGCCGTCGTGGTCCATGTCGCTGATCACGGGTGCGGCGGCCCAGTCGAAGTCCAGCTTGATGAAGTGTTCGGACTCCCACAGCTCAGTGCCGTCGTGGTCGTACAAGGCGGCGGTGTAGTCACCGTCGGCGAACAACCCGGAGGCGTGCTCTCGCACCACCACGATCTCGGCCTTGCCGTCGCCGTCGATGTCGCCAGCGGCGGGTGCCGAGCCATAGGCGAGGTTCGAAGTGCTGCGCTGCCACAGGGTGCCCGAGCCATCGCCCTTCACGACCTTCAGGGCGCCTTGGGTGCCCAGCAGATCGGTGACGTTGACGATGATCTCCGGCAGGCCGTCGCCGTCGACGTCAGCCACCAGCGGCTGGGAGAGGCAGCCTTCGCCGGGGAAGTAGCTCCACTCGATCACCGGCTCGAAGCCATCTTCGGGGGTGCCGCACTGATCGCCGACGCCGATGTCTTCGGCGGGAAGCTCGGGAAACGCGCAGGCCGGGGGAGGGTCGGTGTCGCCCGGTGGCTCGGTGTCCCCGGGGACGAAGGTGTCCTCGGGGTTCTTGGGATCCTTGTCGTTGTCGCGGTTGAGGTCGTACTCGTTGCAGGCCAGCAGACCGAGGGCGACCAGCGGGATGATCTCTGAGCGGCGCATGGGATCTCCAGGGGTCCGAGCGCGTAACATCTCGCTGGAAGGCGGGACTTGTCACAGGCGTATCGCTCTGTCGGCCCGCCGCGCGGGAGCCGTGCCCAGCGCCTTTGGCGTTAGCCCTGGACGGGGCCGGTGATGCTGCGACGGCGTGGCAGCAGCAGCGCCAGGAAGCCCAGCAGCAGGGCGCTCGGGGCTCGACCACCGGTGGACGAGCAGCCACCCGAGACATCGCCTTCGGGCGGGTCTGGGATGGCCAGCACCTCGATCTCGGCGATGGCGCTGGCGTCGCCGTCGCCCCACAGGTCGCTGGGGATCACTTGCCAGCTCAGCCCGTGGCCCCCTTCGACGATGCCCGTGAGGTCCAGGCTGGTGGCGGTGGTGGACTGGGTGGTGGTGGTGGCGCTGTCGCCGTCGAGCCACCAGCTGACTCGGTATTCGAGCCAGTCCTCGTCGAGATCCATGGCGGGCTCCCAGCGCAGCACCACGGCGTCTTCGTACGCGGTGTCGGTGGGGCCGGAGATCACGGGGGCCAGGGGGGCTTCGTTGGCCACCGCGAACACGGCGGCTCCGGCGTCCACGCGACCGCAGCCGTAGTACTCGTTCCAGCCGTCGCTGTCGTAGGGGTGGGCGCCAGGATCGATGCGCACGGCGGTGTCGCAGAGCACATCGCGGGCTTGTTCCGCGGTGAGCCTGGGGTTGGCCTCGAACATCAGGGTGAACACCCCCGAGACCACGGGGGCGGCGGCGCTGGTGCCCGAGAACCAGCCGATGTAGTCGGGGTCGTCGTTGTAGCTGCCGTAGCCGTCGTCACCGGAGATGTCCGTGGTGAGCAGTCCGCCTGAGGGGGCGGAGATGTCCACCACCGAGCCGTAGTTGGAGTAGCTCTCGCGCTGGTCGTTGCCGTCCACCGCGGCCACGCCGAAGATGGTCCAGTAGGACTGGAAGCCGTCGCCGGAGGCGTCGCAGTTGCCGTTTCCCGCGCTGGTCACCACCGCGGTGCCCAGGCCGCCGCGGCCATTCTCTTCGGCGTAGTCGAGGGCGGAGAGCACGGTGGCGGGCATGCTGAAGGTACCGCAGTCCGAGCCGAAGCCCCAGGAGTTGGACAGCACCCAGGCGCCGGCATCCACGGACTCGACGAAGGCGTCGTAGAGGTCGGTGTAGGTGGTGTCGCCGCCGATGAGGCGCACGCCGTAGACCTGGGCGTCGTAGGCCACCCCGGCCACGCCGACGCCGTTGTTGCCCACCGCAGCGGCCACCCCGGCCGCGCAGGTTCCGTGGGGGGCGGCGTCGTCGCCGGGCTCGGGGGATGAGTCCGGGTCGTCGCCGATGAAGTCCCAGCCGGAGCTGGCGATGAGATCGGGGTGATCCATGTCCACGCCTGAGTCGATCACCGAGATGAGTCCGCCGGCCCCCGTGGCCAGGCTCCACGCGGTGAAGGCGTCGATGTCGACGCCTTCGGTCCAGCCGCTCTGGCCGGTGTTGTTCAGGTGCCACTGCTCGTCGGCGTACGGATCGTCGGGCAGCCCGTGGGGCTGCAGGCGGAAGGCGAGGTCCGGGTGGGCCCAGGTCACCCCGGGCATGTCGTGCAGTTGCCGGGACCGGAGCAGCTCGTCGGTGCCGGGGGTAGTCTGGACCCGGAAGATCGTGTCGCCGTGGCCCAGCCCCTCGACGCTGGCCACCCACGGCAACGCAGCGAGGGCATCGGGATCATCGGTGTGCAGGACGATGGCTCCGGTGCGTCGGACCGGCAGGCCGTCGAGGGTCCCGTCGGCGGCGATGACCGCGCGCTCGGTACCCGTGTCGGGGTAGAACCAGGCCTCTTCCGCGGAGGCCAGGGAGACCAAGATCATCATCACATGCATGGTCGCAGCGTAGCCCAGACGGCATGTCGCCGCGGCGCTATGTTGCTCCCATGCGTACCTGGATCATCCTACTGCCCTTGCCGATCCTCACGGCATGTCCCACCAGCCCCGGCGACAGCTGGATCGAGCCGGGGTGCGGCAACGGCGTCATCGAAGGCGGTGAGGTCTGCGACGACGGCGCAGACAACAGCGACGCCGCCCCCGATGCCTGTCGCAGCGCCTGCGTGCTGCCGTCCTGCGGTGACGGTGTGGCCGATAGCGGAGAAGCCTGCGACGACGCCAACGGGGTCGGCGGCGATGGCTGCACGCCTCTGTGCAGCGTCGAGGAAGGCCAGCTCGAGTCCGAGCCCAACGACGCCCCCGACGAAGCCGAGGCCCTCACGGGCGAGCAGGTCCACGGGTCGGTGGGCGACGGCGACAGGGATTGCTTCGCCTTCAGCCTCGAGGACTGCGCGGCGCTGGGCGCCCGCTTGGTGGGTGAGTGCCCGGTGCCCGCCACCCTGACCCTGTACGATCCCGATCTGTCCGCGGTGGCCGTGGGCAGCCCCGGTGAAGACGGCTGCGCTGTGCTCGACCCCGAGGACACCCCCGGAGCGCGCTTCACCACCGCGGGCGAGTGGGCCCTGTGTGTCGAAGGGCTGCTGGGGGCCGAGCTTCCATTTTACACCCTGCAGCTCGAGCCCATCGCGCCGGAAGACGCCGCCTATCCCTTGAGCAGCGAGGACGACCCCGATGGCGATGGTCGCCCAGACTCCTGCGACGACGATCGAGACGGAGATGGCGTCGACGACGAACTCGACAACTGCCCCGACATCCCCAACGGCCCCGACATGGCGCCCCTGGCTCCCGACGACGACGGCTGGATTCGCTCCTGGTTGGCCATCGGGCCATTCACCGGTCGCAGCAGCGCCGATACCTGTCAGCCCAGCTTGGACAACCTGCTGGCCGAGGAAGACGCCCTGGCCATGCCGGCGCTGGGCGATCTCGATCTCGCGGGTGAGCTCGGCTGGACCATACTCTGGGGCAGTGGCAACCGCGTGGACCTCGAGGTCTTCGCCACCGTGGACGCCCCCCGTGAGGCCTACCATGCGGTCTACCTCTACAGCGACACCACCCGCGGCCTCACCATGACCCAAGGGCCCGACGACGGCGCCTTCGCGTGGCTGGGTGGCCAGCAGGTCTTCGAGACCACGGTCTGCCAGGGAACGGTCGAAGACCACTATTCTGTCGAGGTCGAGCTCCAGCCGGGTTGGACGCCGCTGATCGTCAAGGTCTACGATCAGGGCGGCGGCTGGGGCAACTACGTGCGCTTCTTTGACGGCGACGAACCGGTCACGGATCTCGAGCTGTCCTTGTCTCCTGACGGCCCCTGGGAGTCCAACCAGGAAGACAGCGACGGGGATGGCGTTGGGGATGTGTGCGACGACACCCCGTTCGGCGACTAGACGCTCCGCCCGGCGCACCAGCCCGATGACCAGGCCCACTGCAGGTTGTAGCCACCCAGCCAGCCGGTGACGTCCAGCACCTCACCCACGAAGTGCAGCCCCGGCACGTCGCGGGCTTCGAGGGTCTTGGACGACAGCGCCCGGGTATCCACGCCCCCTACGGTCACCTCGGCGGCGACGTAGCCGGCGGTGCCCGAGGGCTGCACGCTCCAGGCTCTCAGGCTGCGGTGCACGGCCTGGGCCTGGGCGTTGGAGAGCTGGCCCAGTCGAAGCCGGGGGAGCTCTCGTTCCTGCAAGGTCTCCACCAGGCGGCGTGGTAGCCAGCGGCTCACGATGTTGCGCAGGCTGACCTGGGGGCGCCGGGTGCGGGCTCTACGCAACTCGGCCTCCACGTCTTTCCCTGGCAGTAGGTCGATGGTGATGGGCTGGCCGGGCTTCCAGTAGGATGAGACCTGGAGAATGGCGGGCCCGCTCAGGCCGCGGTGGCTGAACAACATGTTGGCCCGGAACAGAGGGGAACCGTGGCAGTGGGCCACGACCTCGAGGGCGTTGCCCGACAGCCCGCCGAAGCGTTCCCGATCGGCGGCGCTCCACTGGAGGGGCGCCAGACCGGGGCGTGGGGGCAGCACGGGGATGCCCATGCTGCGGGCGATGTCGTGGCCGATGCTCGACGCCCCTACCGAGGCGTAGCTAAGCCCTCCGGTGGCCACGATGACCCGGTCGGCTTCCAAGGGCCCGCGGGAGCTGTGGACCTGGAAGCCACCCTCGGGGCGCGCCGTGACCCCTTTGACGGTGCAGCCCAGCTGGAAGCGTGCGCCAGCGCCGGCGGCACGGGTGTGGAGCTTCTCTGCCAGGATGCTGGCGCGCTGGTCGCAGAACAGCTCACCTCGCTCGCGCTCGTGGATGGTGATGCCCAGCTCGGCCAGCAAACTGGTGGTGTCCCACATGGAGAAGCGGGCCAAGGCCGACTTGACGAAGTGGGGGTTGGCGCCCAGGAAGCATGCCGGCAGCACCTCGGTATTGGTGACGTTGCACATGCCGCCGCCGGTGATGGCGAGCTTGCGCCCGGGTTGGGCTTGGCTGTCCACCACCGTGACGGCCCGGCCCCGGACCGCGGCCTCGTGGGCGGCCATCAGACCCGCAGCCCCGGCGCCCAGGATCACCACTCGCGGCTGACCGTCCATCCTAGTCCCCTCCGATGACGTTCAACCCGAAGGGGGGCGAGCCATTGGTGAGCCATCCGCCGACACACTTCATCTTCAGCTGGTCGAAGACCACGCCGTCCTTGTGGGCGTCCCACAGGTAGGTGCCGGGCTCGGCATCCACCACGAGCACACCGCCATCGGTGGTGGTCTCCGTGAGCTCAGGGGCGGGCGTGACGCTCTCGTCGAAGTAGTACGGCCCCTGCTCGGCGCTCACGACGGGATCGGTGGTGACGGTGGCGCCTGGCTCGCCCGGGGCCCACACGTTCTCCGGATCCGGAGCGGTGACCGTGGTGGACATCTGGCAGCGGGTCTCGTCACTGATGTCCGCCCCGACCAGGGCGCTGGCCAGGGTAGCGATGGTGTGACTGACGGACTGGAAGGTGATGTCGTCGATGTCGTAGTCGGCGGTAGTGAGGGTGGCCGTGAGGTGAGGGTGGAAGTCGGGATGGACCACGGCGAGGGTGAACTCGGTGTCCTCGGGGATGCCCGCAATCTCGAAGTGGTGCTCGTCATCGGCGCTGAGGGTCACCCGAAGCTCGGGGGCTTCGTAGACGTAGACCTCGGCACCCTCGACATCTCGGATCCAGTCGATGACGCCGAGGGTCTCCATGTCGAAGAAGTAGACCTGTCCGCTGACGGTGAGGGGACCGTCCCCCCAGGCCGGCTCGACGACGTCGCCGGTGTCTCCGGTGTGCCCGCTGTCATCGTCGCTGGTGTCGCTGTCGCCGACGAGACTATCCACCAGGGACGAATCCGCGCTGTCGGTGAGCTGCCCCGAGTCGTCGTCAGGGGTGCAGGCCAGGGCCGCCAATGTGAATAGGGGTCCGAAGCGCATGGGAGTCTCCAGCAGGGTCGCCGTTTGTAACGTTAGGGCGAGCCGAGGGGTCTTCCGAATGACTACGGAGGTCGCCATGGGATTGTTGTCCAAGATCTTTTCGTCCACGCCTGCGGTCACGCCTGACCACATCGATACCCAAGAGCAGTTCACCGAGCTGGTCCTGCGCAGCGATAAGCCGGTCATCGTCAACATCTGGAGCGCCACCTGCGCGCCCTGCAAGCGCATGGTGCCCGAGCTGATGGCCACGGCCACCAAGCATGCCGATCGGGTTCGTGTTGTGGAGATCGGCACCACCGCCGATCGTGCCCTGCTGGGAAAGCTCGGGGTCCGCGCTACCCCCACCACCATCATCTTCGAGGGTGGCAATGAGCTGCACCGTTTCTCCGGCTACCGATCCCGGGGCTGGTTCTCGGAGATGATCGAGGCGGAGTTCACCAACGAGTCGGTGTCGGCATGAACTCGAGCAGCGCCGACGGGACTTGTTGTGAGGGTTCTCACGGGACACTTTTTTACGGGGTGAGCTGGCCTACCAGCGCGGCCCGGCCCCCTTGGCTCGAGGCTGTTCGGCGGTGAGCTTGTGGGGGCTGGAGGCCACTATGACTCACACCACCGCCATCATCGCCCTCGCGACCACCCTGCTGCTGCCCGCCAGCGCTGCCTTCGCCGAGGACCACATCCCGGGGCCCGATGAGAGCTCCAGCCCCAGCCAGATGCTCTCGGGCGCCGGCGGCAGTCCCCTCGAGCGCGTCGTCCAGCAGCGCAAGTCCCGCACCACCTTCAAGGCGGTACGCGGCGACTCCGTCGAAGACGCCCGCTACCTGGGTCGCAGCATTCCTTTGGACATCGCATCGGTCAGCCGCAGTGATGCCGATGGGCTCTCCCTCGACATTGGCTTCTGGGATGCCCCCGCCGAGCTGGCTCCCGAGTCCATGGTGGTCTACTTCGCCAGCCCCGGCTCCATGGCGCCCCAGTGGGCGGCCTACCAAGCGGCTCCTCAGGACGACGGCGAGCCCACCGACTGGGCCCTATTCCGCTACGATCCCAGCTCCGGCCTGTTCGACGACCGCGTCGCCGACGCTCAAATCGAAGGCCGCGGTGATGGCTTCGGTTTCAGCACCGAGCGCGTCGAAGACATGCCCCGCACCGTGGTGGCCTTCGTGGAGACCCGCTCGAGTGACGACGAAGAATGGGCCTGGAAGGATCAGGCGCCCACCCGTCGCCAGGGACTGAAGCTCCGTTAAACAGCGGATCAGCGCCCCTTGGCGCCCTTTCCACGGCTGGGCTTGGCATCGGCCGGCGCGCCAGGCTTGGGTACGAACTGCCCCGGTCGCTTGGTGTGCTCGACCTCGTCGAGGGGGAAGAGGTCGCCGATGGTGGCCACGTTGTTGCGAACCTGAGCGAGATAGTCGTACGTGCCGCCGCTGGCGGGCTGCTCGAGAGGATCGAGCCAGACGTGGCGCACACCTGCGGGGAAGGCGGCCTTCACCTCGCTGGAGGGAATGGCCTCCCACAGCAGGATGGGCTCAGCTGTGTCGCCGGCCCAGGCTGCGAACGCCGCCAGGTCTTGTTCGCTGGGGACCGCTGTGGGGGCGTAGTCGAAGGCGTGGATGTCCACGTCCAGTTGCCTCGCGAGGTAGTTGTAGGCGGGGTGGTTGCAGGCCAGCTTGCTGTCGCCGGCCCTTGAGAACGCATCAGTGTAGACCCGTCCGATCTCTGTCAGATCGGCTTCCAAGACACCGGCGGACTGGGTGTAGATGGCGGCGTTGATCGGGTCGGCCTTGCCGAGAGCCGCGGCGAGGATGTGGGCTTGTTGGGCGAAGACTGCAGGTGAGCCCCAGGTGTGGGGGTCGATCTCGCCGTGGCTGTGCTCGCCACCGGTCCCGTGGCTGTGGGTGGCGGACTCCAGGTGGATGAGGTCCACACCCTTGGCGGTGAACACCAGCTTGTCGGCGGGCATCGTGGCGGTGGCCACCCAGGCCTCGAAGCCTGCGCCGTTGGCCACGATGAGGTCGGACTCGGACAGCCCCGCGATGAGCTCGGCGCTGGGCTGCCAGTGGGGCGTGTCCTTGCCGGGGGGCAGGATGTTGCGGAGCTGCACCTGCTCGCCGCCGACCTGCTCCACCAGCCAGTGGGCGGGGTAGGACAGGCTGCGGATGTCCAGGGGACCTTCCCGGACCGGTGGCTCCATCGGCTGGGGATCTGCGGCGCATGCGGACAGCAGGACGAGCAAGGGGAGGGTGCGCGTGAACATCGGGTCTCCTTCGAGGGGCGTTGGAGCGTGGGGAACTACAGCAGGGAGCCCAACCAGGTCATGCTACCCCAGGTCAGCAGGGCGGTGAGCCCCAGGGCAGCCAGCACCAGGATCAGGATCTCGCTGGCCAGGTTGGCGGCGATGGTGGCGCGGCTGCAGCCCAGGCGCTGCATCAGGCGCAGCTCGGCGCGGCGCAGGCGCAGGGAGAGCACGATGACCAGGCCGAAGAAGGCCACGGTGCTGCCGGCCACCAGGCCGAAGTACAGCTCGAGACCCTCGCGCACCCTGAGCACGATGCCCAGGATGGTGCCCACGACGCGCTCCGGTAGGACCGCCTGGTACTGCTCGTTCAGGGCGTAGTCGCCCAGCAGCTGATCGTGGGCCCGTGCGTCGGCGGGGAACACCAGCACCGACGACAGGGCGCCGTCGCCCTGATCCCCGTGCAGGTGGAAGCTGGCCAGGTTGCTGTCGTCGATCTCGCTGACGATGAACACCGCGGCGGTGGCCTCGAGGTTCTCGCCCTCTTCGGCCTCGGGGTTGAGGGCGTCGTCCTTGGTGACCTCGGTGTGACCGTGGATGCTGCCGTCGAGCACCCAGGTGGTCTTGACGTCGGTGAACAGGGCGTCGTCATCGGGGGTGTCCGAGGGCGCCAGCACCCCCGTGATCTGCAGCACCAACGGGTAGGACCCCGCCAGGTTGTACAGGTTGGTGAGGTCGGTGCGCAGCTTGTCGCCGGGCTCGAGGGCGAAGTCCCGGGCCACGCTGGCCCCCGCAACGGCTTCTCCCAGGATGGCGGGCATGCGCCCATCCGTCAGCTCGAGGCCGCGCTGCTCGAAGTAGGCCAGGCTGGTGCCCACCAGAGGCGCTCCTGCGGCGGTGTAGGCCACGTACAGCGGCACCGCGGCGCCGTAGCCCTGAGCCGCGACCTCGTCCCTGGCACGCATCGGGATGGGGTCTCGCACCTGGCCCCTGAAGTACAGGGCGTTCATGACCAGATCGAACTCGTTGCCCTTGTGACCCAGCAGCACCGGCGACGACCTCGCCCGGGACATCAGGCGTTGCTCGACCTGTTCGCCCGCCAGCCAAGTGATCACCGGCAGGAACGTGGCCACGGTGAGGCCCAGCACCAGCACCATGGAGCGGCCCGGAGAGGCCCGCAGCACCTGCAGGGCCAGGAACAGCGCGTGGCGCAGGGTGCTCATGGCTGCCCCCCCGGGGCGGTGGCACCGTGTGCGTGGCGCCAGACCTCGAGCACATCGTCGAAGCGGGGCAGGAGGGCGGGGTTGTGGGTGACCAGCAGCAGGGTGAGGCCGTGGTCGCGGGAGAGGCCTTCGAGCAGCTCGATCACAGCGAGGCCGCGATCGGGGTCCAGGCTAGCGGTGGGCTCGTCCGCCAGCAGCAAGCGTGCTCGGGTGACGAGGGCCCGGGCGATGGCGACCCGTCGCCGCTCACCCTGGCTGAGCTCGCCGGGCAGGCGGTGTTCCTTGCCCCGCAGACCCAGCTCGTCCAGCAGGTCGCGGGCCCGGTCGAAGACGGTGGGTTCGAGGCGCAGTGCGGGGTTGAGCCGGTAGGGCAGCACCACGTTCTCCACCAGGTCGAGGTGCTCCACCAGGGGGTAGTCCTGGAACACGAAGCCCACTTGGGTGATGCGGTGGGCCCGTCGGGCCCCTTCGCCCAGGTTCACCAGATTACGGCCTTCGACCTCCAGCGATCCGCTGGCGGCGGGCAAGATTCCGGCCACCAGCTCGAGCAGGGTGGTCTTGCCGCAGCCCGAGGGTCCATGCAGCGCCACGCTGGATCCCCGGGGGACCTGCCAGCGATCCAGACGCAGCTCGAAGGGCTCGGCCGAGGGCGCCTTGGCCCGCTGGCGACGGGTGGGTTCGTGCCGAAACACCAGATCGCGGGCGTCGATGGCCAGCTCACTCATGGCTGCCCCCCTTTTTGTTCATCTTCGTCCAGGCCGGTGTCCGCTGGTTCGATGCCGCCTTCGATGAGCATGGAGGGGGACATCATGCCGCCCGCGGAGCGATCGTCGCGGTCCAGGGTCCAGCCTCCGCCCTCCACCAGGACCCGCTGGATGCGCTCCATGTTCTTGAGACGGGTCTCCGCAATGCGCAGGCCACCATCGTCATGGACCAAGTGGTAGATGGCCTGGTAGCGGTTCACCCGGGGATGTTTGTGGGCCCGATGGGTGACCACGCCTCCCACGGCCCAGGCTACATCGACCCGGGCGGTGCCCGGGGGAGACTCCAGCAGCTCTACGCTGTCGTAGTCCACGGTGAGCACCTGGATGGCGGTCTCTTCCTGTTCGGAGAGCACCAGGGTGGTGTAGTGCTCCACATACTGCTGCGTGAGCGCCGAGCCGGTGAAGCTCCCCGCCAGCAGCTCCCACACGGTGTCGCGGTCCGGTGCCAGGGAGTACACCTGGTAGATGTCCCTGTGCAGTGCCTGGAAGCCCTCGATGAGCTCCGCATCGCTCAGGGGGATGGGCGCAGGGGCGGGGGGGCCGCAGGCGGCAAGCACCAGCAACGCGGCGCAGAATGGAACGGTGCGGCGGCAGCGTGTATGCATCGCGTCGCACCTACCACAGTCCGCCGGCTTCGTCCGCCGCTCGCCTTGGCACCGGTATGCGCGGTGACTACTCCCACCGTACTCCCTCGAGAGGTCACCCATGCTCCGCTGGTTCTCCCTCGCACTGTTGTCCCTGCTCGTGGCTGTGCCGGCGGCAGCCCACCCCTTCGGGACCAAGTTCCACTCCATGCGCCACGAGCTGCGCCTCGGCGATGAAGGCCTCGAAGCCGTGGTGGTGCTCGAGGTGCCTACACCGGTGGTGCTGCGCACCTACCAGAAGCGCTACGCGGACCAGGAGATCACCACCGCCGAGGCCGAGCAGGACTTTATGGCCTGGTGGTGCGGGCGCCTGGGCGAGGGCCTGCAGCTCACGGTGGACGGACAGCCCGCGGCTGGGACCTGGAAGCCGGCCGATCACCCCTCCAATGGTCGCGGGGCCGAGAAGTTCTTCGTCTACCTGCTCAGCTTCGAGTTCGAGGCCCAGCCCACCCTGGGGTCGGCCGTGGAGGTAGGGCTGATCAACGCCTCGCTGCCCAAGGCCAAGATGTACTACAGCTCGTTCGCCGAGGCCTCGGGGACCTGGCGGGTGGGTTCGAACTCCGCACGGGACCTGCTGGGGGACAAGGCCGACGAAGCCGAGGTCAGCGAAGATCCCGACGCGTGGACCCGCGAAGAGGGCGCCCGCTCTCTGAAGGTGGTCTTCGAGCGCTGACGGTGCTGCCCAGGCACGAGCCCTCGCGAAGAATCAGGCGGTGGGCAGGTACTGCCAGGTCTGCCGCCACAGCTTGGCGGGTGGGTTGCTGCCACGGAACTGCCAGTTCCAGGAGCGAGAGACCAGCATGCAGGCGAACATGGTGATGTACTGCATGGGCTGGCGGAGCATCACGGGGATGGAACGCGCGGCGATGCGCATGGCCGTGGGGCTGATGAGGGCCAGGCGGATGCGCCGCAGCCACTCTTCCGACGTGTAGAAGTAGTCCATGGTGCCGTCGACTTCGCGGATCAGGTCGAAGCGACCACTGGCTGCCTGCTCGAGCTGGCCATCGATAGGGTAGTAGCCGCCGAAGCTGTGGACGAGCATGCAGTAGTGGAAGTTGTCGGACATGGGCCGCCAGGCCAGGGGGTTGCGCATCAGGTCCTGCGGCTCGGGCCGCTGGGCGAAGTGCACCGTGGTGTTGACCACCTTGCGGATGCCCGAGCTGGGGTCGAGCAGGCGGTGGAAGATGTCGAACATGCGCCCGTAGATGGCGTCCTGCTGGCCTTCGGCGGCCTGGTCGGGCTGCACGAAGTGCTCGATGGGGCCGTTGGCCACGATGGCGTCGAAGCTGCCGTGCAAGGCGGGGTCCATGTCGAAGATGTCCATCAGGCGAACATCGAGGCCGCGTTCGCTGCACACCCGCACCTGGTCGGGGGTGATTGTGATGCCTACGCCGGTGGCCCCACGCTCGCGGATGCGTTCGAGCAGGGAGCCGTTGCCGCAGCCCACCTCGAGCACGCGCACGCCCGGGCCGCACTCGATCTGATCGAGCAGGTAGTCGAACTGGTTCGACTTGGCCTGTTCGTAGGGTGTGCTGGGGTCGTCGTTGTAGATGCCTTCGGTGTAGTCGAGTAATCCCGTCGTGGGGAAGTACTTGTCGAACACGGAATAGCAGGTGACCACCCGCCGCACGGTGTCAGGGCTCGCCAGCTCCATGGGTACTCGCTCCTCGGCGCATTCGGTATTCCGATGGACCAGCCCGTACCAGGGCCCACCACGGATTCGCGAAACCTGTGGCGTATGCAGAGGCTGGCGTAGTACATGCGGCGACCCTGTGCCTTCCCTTTGCGCTTGTGGATCCCATGGTTCAGACGAGCTCCAGCACCACCCAGACCGAGCGCAAGGCGCTGACGTCGCTGTTCGATCGGCGCGTCGTGCTGGTGGCGGGCAAGGGTGGCGTCGGACGCTCCACGCTCTCGGCGGCGCTGGCCCTCACCGCAGCGCGGCAGGGCAAGCGGGTGCTGCTGGCCGAGTTCGAAGAACCCGCAGGCTTCCAGGCCTCCCCCCTGGCGGGGTTGTTCCACCAAGCGGTGTTCCCCAGCAGCCCACAGCCCATCGGCGAGGGCATCCACGGCCTGACCATCCAGAGCGAGCTGGGCATGGAGCTGTTCCTCACGGGGCTCTTCAAGCTTCCCCAGCTCTCCCGCCTGGCCCTGCGCACCCCCGCCCTGCGCAACATGCTGCGTGCCGGGCCCTCTTTCCACGAGATGGGCCTGTTTTACCACATGCTCTCGCAGGTCCGGGCGAAGGACGACAGCGGGCGCAACCGCTTCGATCTGATGATCGTCGACATGCCGGCCACGGGCCACGCCCTGGCGCTCACCGGGCTGTCGTCCATCCTCCTGGATCTGGTCACACGTGGCCCCATCGCCGAAGCCCTGCGCGAAGGCCGCAGAGTGTTCTACGACCCGGCCCAGTGCGCGGCCTGCGTGGTCACGCTTCCAGAGCCCCTGCCGGTCTCCGAGTGCCTCGAGCTCATCGAAGGCCTCCGCGAGAGCGAGATGGCCGTGGGCGCGGTGGTGGCCAACCGGGTGCCCAGCGACCCCTTCACCCCCGCCGAGCGCGAAGCCCTCGACGCCATGCTCACGGGCGAACCCGTGCGCGGTCACACGCTGGTGGAGCGCATCCGTCGCGCTGAGGGTTCCATGGCTCGGCTGTGTGGGGCCGTGCGGGTCCCCCTCATCCAGGTGCCCGACATCGATGAGGACTCGCCCTTCCGCGCCATCGCCGAGCACCTCGGCCAGGAGCCGTCATGAGCCTGGCCCCCCTGGTGGACAGCAAGCGCATCTTTGTGTGCGCGGGCACCGGCGGCGTGGGCAAGACGTCCGTCTCTGCGGCCCTGGGGCTGGGCGCCGCCCGCCGTGGCAAGCGCGTGCTGGTGCTGACCATCGATCCCTCCCGCCGACTGGCTGAGGCCCTGGGCGTCCGCCAGAACACCCCCGATCCGGTGCCGTTGCCACGGGAGCGCATCGCGCAGCTGGGCATCGAGCCCCCCGGGGCCCTCTCGGTGTGGGTGCTGGATCCCAAGCGGGTCTCCGATCAGACCGTCACCCGCTTGGCCCGCTCCAAGGCCGAAGCCGAGCGTTTGCTGGCCAATCCCATCTACCAGCGCGTCACCTCCATGATCGCGGGGATGCAGGAATACACCGCCATGGAGGCCCTGTACGGCTTTGTGGAGCAGGGCACCTACGACATGGTGATCCTCGACACGCCTCCATCACGCAACGCCCTGAACTTCCTCGAGGCGCCGGGTCGCCTGGCTGCGTCCATGAACACCCGCATCATCGATCTTATGCGCCCAGCTACCGACAGCGGCCTGATGGGCACCACCCGCCGCTTCCTCGAGCGGGTGCTCGGCGGCGTGTTCGGGGGGGATTTCTTCTCGGATCTGCAGGTCTTCTTCGGCGCTTTTGGTGGCATGTTCGTCAAGCTATCGGGCAACGCCGAGCTGATGCGGGCACGTCTGGGCGAAGACGACGTGGCGTTCCTACTGGTCAGCTCCAGCGGCAAGGACTCCCTCGACCAGGCGCGGGTATTCGAGTCGCGCATTCGTGAGCTCGGCCTCCCCCTGGGAGCGTTGGTACTCAACCGCTCCTTGGTCCCGCTGGCTCGCCGTCCTTTCCCAAACGCTTCGTTGCTGCCTCCCAAGCCCACTGCAGTCCAGCGCAGCGCCCTGGACAAGCTGGTGCAGCTCGCTGTGCGGGAGAGCAAGGCCATCAACGCCGCGGTGGACCTCAGCCTGCAGCTCGAGGCCCGCGCAGAGGTTCCCGTGGTGGCGGTGCCCGAGCTCGGCACCGGCGTGGACGATCTCGAGGGGCTGGCATCGGTCTCCACCTGGCTGCTCGGTGAAGCCGGACCTGCGTGGGACCCCGATCGACCCCAGTCCTGACACGTCCTTGGCAAGACCGACAGTACGAGGGGCCGGGGAGTAGCACTGTAGGGCCGGACCTCGCGCCCTGGTGGCCATCGTGGCTTCGTTCTTCCGCCCGAGCCTTGCGAACGTGATCAGCGTCTCAGCGCTGCTGAGCGCCTGTGTCCCCGGAGACCCAGCCCGGGGGATCCGCGGCCTCGAGGCGGTGCTCTCTCCCGATGTGGGCTTGGTGGTGGAGCTTTTCTGGGACAGCCAGGCTGTCGGCGATGCCTGGGTCGAGTTCGGCACCAGCGAAGACCGCAGCCGTAGCACGCCGGTGACGCGGGACGACGGCACCCACCACACGGCGCGGCTGCTGGGGCTTCCTCCCCTGAGCACCGTCTACTACGAGGTGTTCACCGACGAGGGCGACGGGGTGGTGTCCAAGCGGGGAGAGATCGTCACTGACGGACTCCCCCCGGGCCTGCCCGAGCTCTCTCTCGAGGTCCATCCCGGGCGCGACGTGTCATCCGAGCCGTACCTGCTCGCAGCGGTGCTTGGAGTCGAGTGCTTCGTGCTGGCAGTGGACCGCTCTGGCGAGGTGCTCTGGTACCGAACCATCACCGCCGAACAGCACCGAAAGATGCCCGTCAAGGTGGCCTTCGATGACTTCTCGTCGGGTCTGGTGGTGGGAAATTTCTTCATGGACTTCCTGGCCCTGGTCAGTCAGGAATCGCCGGCGTCCAGCGATGCGTTGTTCTTGGACATGGGCGGCGAATTGGTGGACCAGTGGGACCTGGGGGTCGCCCACCACGACCTGGTCCAGCTACCCGATGGCAGCATGGCCACCCTGGGCGTCGACGTTCGAGACTGGTACGACCCCGAACGGGACGAGCAGGTCACCGTGATGGGCGACATCCTGGTGCTCGTGGAGCCCGACGGGGAGCGCACCGAGCTGTTCAACACCTGGGACTGGTCCGAGCCCTGGGTCCACGACCGCTTCTACCAGATGAGCGAGGAATACGCCGACTGGACCCACGGCAACGGGCTGAGCTACGACTCGGCTTCGGACTGCTTCCTGCTGTCCCTAGGCTTGCTGGACACCATTCTCGAGATCTCCCGCAGCACCGGCGAGGTGCTGCGGGAGTTCGGGCCGGACGGCTACGCAGTCCAGGATGGTCGGAGCTTCGTGTACCAGCACGGCCCGCACTGGACCGAGCAGGGCACCCTGCTCATGTCGTCCTGGGTGGGTAGCGAGAGTCGGGTGATGGCCATCGAGTACGAGGTCGACGATGAGGCGGGGGTCCTCGAGCAGGTCTGGTCCTACGGTGAGAACGAAGGCTTCACGAGCATGGCAGGGGGGCAGGCCCTGCGCATGGACAACGGCAACACACTGATCAACACCGGCTACCTGGGCCTGTTGGTGGAGGTGAGCCCCGAGGGCCAGCCGGTCTGGGAGTTGGCCAGCTCCATGGGGCATGTGTTCACCAGTGTGTCGTTCTTCGAAGACTTCTACCGGCTGGACTGACGGCGCGTCGGCGCTGGGATAGCTACATGCAACTCAGTTGCATGTAGGAGCCGGCATGGACGTCGCGGAGCGCCTCTCCCGGGCGGGTTTGCGCAGCACGCGGCCGCGCCACGCGGTGCTGGGTGCGTTGCTGGCTGCGGAGCACCCCTTGGCGCCCGCCGAGCTCGCTGGACATCCCCTGGTGACCGACATCGATCGGGTCACCGTGTACCGCTGCTTGTCGGCGTTGCAGACGGTGGGGCTGGTACACGTGGTCTGCGGCGTGGACGGGGTCAGCCGCTACCGTGCCCACGAGCGTGACGGCGGCGGTTGCCCGGGGGACCACCCCCACTTCCTGTGCACCACCTGCGGCGGCATGTGGTGTCTGGCTCAGCAGCGCCTGCCCCGGGTGGAGGTCCCCGAAGGGGCGCAGGTGGACGGCAAGCAGCTGGTGGTTCACGGTGTCTGTCGGGCCTGTGTCGCAGCGTCGGAGCTCTGCCGATGAGGCTCATCCCACCGCTGCTGGTGCTGGCGTTGACGGCCTGTCGCGGGGAACGTGTCGGCCCGCCCCCCATCATGGTGTTCTGCGGCTCGGCCAGCAAGCCCGCCATGGAGCGCATCGCTGCTGCGTACCTGGATGAGACCGGGGTCCCCGTAGAGCTGATGTACGGCGGCTCGGGTACCCTGCTGTCCCAGATGACCCTGGCCGAGAAGGGGGACATCTACCTGCCCGGCTCCCCCGACTACATCCAGCTGGCACGGCGCATGGGCCAGATCGTGCCGGGCAGCGAGGCCACCGTGGCTTACCTGGTGCCGGCGCTGATCGTGCCCCAGGGCAACCCGGCGGGCATCGCAGGCCTGCAGGATCTGGCGCGGGAAGGACTACGGGTGGGCATCGGCAACCCCGAGACGGTGTGCCTCGGCTTGTACGGCGTGGAGATCCTCGAGCACAACAGCCTGCTGGACGCCGTGTTGCCTCAGGTGGTCACCTTCGGCGCCAGCTGCTCGAAGACCGCCGACCTTGCAGCCATGGGCAGCGTAGACGTGATCCTGGGCTGGAGAGTCTTCGAGGCCTGGAACCCGTCCCGCATGGACCTGCTGCCCCTCGAGGCCGGTCAGGCGCCCCGGGTCTCAACGGTGCCTATCGCGGTGTCCATCCACAGCCCCGACCCTCAGCGGGCCCAGGACTTCATCGACTACGTGCTGTCGCCGGTGGGGCAGCAGGCCTAC
>Ga0307987_1000214_pt1 | contig 36479 bp, 17 predicted proteins | sample EllFjometagen181_FD_203157 | JGI IMG/M metagenome (GOLD analysis project Ga0307987, IMG submission 203157) | Marine microbial communities from Ellis Fjord, Antarctic Ocean - #181 | ecosystem: Environmental > Aquatic > Marine > Unclassified | place: Southern Ocean | collected 2014-10-08 | reverse complement strand
TCCAAAATCGTGCACGAGCATACATTAAATTTGACTTGGACAAAGATCAGACAAATACTTTGTCCATTCTGGAACTGGAAGGGCAAGATGCGGTTAACCGGTGGGCTCACACCAGTAGAATGATGGAAAAATACGCTGATGATATGCAAATTATGCTGAATGGTCATCAAATATTCCGCGGTCCATGCGGTTTTGTTCGGGGCAATTGGTCTCGCCGACAATTTCCAATACCACCTAACACTTTAAAAGAAAAAGATAATATACTTGAGATATATAATCTAACTCGTAACTCTTGGCCACTGGTAACCGCCATCATATTAATCAGCGATACTAAATTAATAAAAGCACCATAAACATCATCGTCTTAAAAATCCATGCAGCTTTTCTTGCATTTAAGGTTCAAAACTTTTTAGGTCGGCGGGGACGCCGACCCTCCCTGTTTACAATTTAACATTGATTGGGCTGTAGCCGCGGCGCTCCGGCGCGGAATTATTCTGTCATTAAAATGATTTTGTCATAACTATTTCTTAAATGATTTTGTCATTAAAATGATTTTGTCATAACTATTTCTTAATTCTTTTAATCTGCGAAATCTGCGGACAAATTCTTTTGGTTTCGAGTAGTCCGCCCTATGAATATCCGCTTGTTTGTTCCCTTTTGATGCTCTGCAAAGTCGGAAACAGGTACAAAAAAGATATATTATCTGCAAAATGAAGGAAAACTCATTGACATCAACAAGCGATAGTGATAGATTTTGACTTAATAATAAATATTATTATTCCATAATATTGTAAATTAAAGAAAATTTTTAAATCCATAAAATGAACAATAAACTACCTTATAAGAGGAAAAAAGCATAACCATGAAAACTGAAGCAAAAAAATTATTAAACGGAAGTGAACTCATTTTTGGCATTAATTATGGACAGTCATCAAGATTTGACCGTGAAATTTTCACTAAAATGATCGAATTGGCTGTTGAATCAGGTGCAACGCACATAAAAGTCGATGCGCTCCCCTTTAAACATAATTCCTGGGTGCTTCCAGACAACACCGACCCATACGCTGCCTGGTGCAATCATTCAGCAAGTTTTTTTAGGTTGTTTCCTCCTGAAGAGCTGCAGGAATGGATACCGGCAGAACAGGCTGCTGCCGCCAGAGAAGTTATGGAAGAAAAAATTTCAATGATACGCCAGTATGATTTAAAAGTTACAGCATACGCAGTAGAACCAGTATGGCTTCCTGAAGGAGTTTACAGAGCCCATCCACGCTGGCGCGGTCCCCAATGTGAATTGGGAAGGATAGCATGTCGTCCGTACTTTGCCCCGTCAATAGACGAGCCTGAAGTTCTTGACCTTTACCGAAGAGCGGTAAAAGAATACTGCACAGCATTCCCGGAAGTCGACCAGTTTCACTTTCTATTAAATGACTCAGGTGCAGGGATTTCCTGGTCTCCAAATATTTACCCTGGGATGAACGGACCGACAAAATTCCGCACCAAAGACAGAGGTACAAGAATTGCCGGATGGCTTAACGCAGTCCAGGAAGGAGCAAACGAAGCAGGACAGTCACTACGATTAGATGCCCACTATGCAGGAATGATGACAGATACTGCTATAAGTGCACGCAAACATGTAAAAGAAAACATTTATATTAGCAGCAGAGATAAAAATGGCAGATCTTTCTTAAATGAACAAGCTAACCTTCCAGGAGGTATATGGAGTGCAACCTACCCCGTTCCGGGAATGAGTGACCCGCTTGGATTTATAGGAGGCCTGCAGTCAATTTATGATGGCAAAGAAAATGGAGAAAAGCGCAAAGTTATTGAAATAGGCGAGCAGGATATTGAACAAGCCGAGATTATGCTTAATAAAGTAATTAACAACCCGGGATCCGGACTTTTAAGCCGCACGGAAACATCACTTGCTGTGGCAGGCGAATTTGCTGGAAATGAAAAGAATGCTGAAGAACTTATTTCAGTATGGAATCTTGTCAGCAAGGCAACACACTGCGTACAGCAAATCCGTCAAAAAGGTTTTGGGTCCGTTCTTGCCTTCTGCGGAGTAAGCATGCGCTGGATAACTCGACCATTGGTACCTGAGCCGGAAAAACTGACTGATGAGGAAAAAACTCATTACAGAGATTACCTATACTCACCTGGAGATACCAAAGACGACCCCAATTTCGGATTTGTTCTCGGTAAAGCTGTTTTTCGTGGAGAATCAGTTATGTGGATGTCTCGCTGGTGTCTCTTTGAAGCGATAAATCTCCTTAATAATGCAGCTGCAAAAGCAGGGGAAATTGCTTCTGAAGCAAAAGATGATGATGCGAAAAAACGTATGCAGCTATTTGCAGACCGTATTTCAGCATACTCATGTCTGGTAGCAAATGCAAAAAACACCATCATGTACCAGTATGCATTGGACATCAAGAACCAACCGCAGTATGGCCCTAATCAAATGGATTATGATGATAATATCATTTATGATCAAAGAGCTTTAAACTTTCGTAAAGTGGCAAGGGAGGAACTGGACAATATCACCACATTAGTTGAACTTATCGAAGCTCATCCGGAAGACATAATACTTGATTTCGCCAGAGGAGAAGATGAAGAAGAAAGTGTATTTATGCTGGGGCCGGATATCATCAACGATCTCAAACGAAAACAGGATATTATGCTTGATCACTGGCAGGATTACGAAAACCTCTTCCCGGCAACAAAAGTTTATGATTTCGAACCGGAAATAAAAGGCAATATCTCTAATTTACCAAACGATAGTGAATAATGCCAAAAATCGTCTGAAAAAAATAAAAAAGATTGTTTGCAGAATGATTGATGACAAAATCATTTAAGAAAGAATAATTGATGACAGAATGATTATAAAAAGAGTTTAGCCATTCTGATTACAGCTCCAGAGGAGTGGCAGAATGTAGCCACGGGTGTAAACCCGTGGGAATATAACAAAAACAAAATTCTTACCTGCTCACGGCAGTGTCAGTCGTAGCTTGTCGAAGACGGGAGTTTCCCACCTTGGACATTGGATATTCCTTGTTCGATATTGGATATTCTTTTTGTCCTACCTTGGAAATTGGAATTGCCACTTCACTGCGCTCGTTGCTTTAGGACACACTACCAAAGGAAGTGAGTTCGGTTATATTTGAGCATATATTTGCAAATGGATAAGCTGCTGAGTTGAAATTAAAACAAGGAAATCAATAGACTATGAATAAAGTAAAATGGCATATTTATGATAATGGTTCTTACGATATCATTGCGCAGGAAAAAATTAAATTATCCAACTGTTATCCTGCAATAAACGGCAAAGCGATACATCCGGTATCCGTAGTTTGTTCTGAAAACCAGAAAGACTCTGTAATTCTGTACACCCTTGCAGAAGGAACGGTAAAATTAACTTTCACAAATACTGAAACAGGGATTGTTCTAAAAACATCATTGTCAGGTTTTGCAAAAGCCCCTCGTTCCATTCGGCCTCTATCAGGTGGAACTATATTAGATGCAAGTAGTGTTTTTCGGCAGGGATTTGGTTTTGCTGGTCCCAGCAGGTTTGAGGAATTGTCATCAATAGTGGGAAGTATAGAGAGCTTCACTATCAGTGCAATCTGTACAGAAAAAAAAGAAGCTCTTATACTATTCACTGACGGTCTGGAAAAATTTATACAAAGAACTCTTTTCTATAGTAATCACAACATAATAAATTCAACGGCTACAATGATTGATGCCGGATTTTCAACTGAATCAATACCTCTTGACAATAATTCACTGGAGCTCCCGGAACTCCATCTTGATTTCAACAAGGATGTCAATAAAGCTCTCGCTAACTGTGCTAAAAAAATTGGAAAGACAATGAATGCAAGGGTGCCACAGCCGCAACCTTACCATTGGTGTTCATGGTATTATCTTTACCATAACCTTACTGAAGATATATTGGATGAATATCTTGATAACTTCTCAAACATGCGTGATGAAGTGCCGATGGAAACTATTCAGATTGATGCTGGGTATTTTCCTTCTCTTGGAGACTGGCTTGAAGTAACACCTTATTGGCCATCTGGACTTGAAGCTGCTTTCAATAAAATCAAAAAGGCAGGTTTTCGCCCCGGCATATGGGTAGGACCATATATGGTAGGAAACCAAAGCAAAATTTATTCAGAACATCCAGACTGGGTCCTTCATGATCATGGAGGCAAACCATTTGTTATGCGGATGTTTTATAATGAACCTAAACTCTGGGGATACCGTGATGAAGAAATTTATGTTCTTGACACCAGTCATCCTGACGCAATGGAATATATAAAAAATGTTTTCAAGACATTACATGGCTGGGGTGCAGAATTATTTAAAACAGACTTTATGCTTTGGGGAATTCAGGATTCTGATAAAGTAGTGCGTCATTCGCCTGGCAAAACATCAATCGAATATTTTAGAGACTTGCTTGATGCTATCAGACAAGAAATAGGAGAGGAGAGTTATTGGTTGGCATGTATTGCACCTTTTGCACCATTTATAGGTTACGCTGATGGTATGCGTATTGCTGGAGATGTAGGTGCATCTTGGAAAGGTGGATTTGGTCCTGCCAATATGATACAGGAAACACAAGGAGACCAATATTTCAATAATATCTGGTGGCACAATGATCCCGATGCAATTTTACTTAGAGATTTTCATATACACCTGAACGACAATGAGGTAAAATCTATAGCTCTCTGGCAAGCAATCATGGGAGGGGTTGTATGTACTTCAGCTCCATTGCATGAAATCTCTCCGGAGCGGCTGGCATTATGGAAATTTCTTCAGCCTGGCAAGAAAGCTCAGTCTGCAATACTTCCTTTCCACGGGAAAAACCGAAAGCTTGCAGTTGCAGTCAGAAAATATGAGAACCTGAAAGCATGGGCTATCATGGTCTTTAACTACTCAGATGAACCTGTTACTGAATTAGTTTCCCTCAAGGAAGCAATAGACGTAGAAAATGCTTATGCTTTTATCTGGGGACCGGGTCTTGCAGAAAAACTAGGCAAAAAAAACTTTCTTGTGCCTGAAATAAAAGCGCATGACTCCATTCTTTATTATCTTTCTGAGAATAATACCACTCCTGATTCGAGTCTCACTCTCGGAGGAGTAAAAAGATAAACAGAAGAAGCATACCGCTTGCGGTATACTTTAAGAAGATAAAACAAAATAGTTATCAGTTGTAAATAGACGAGCTATGTAATTACAAGCTCTAAAAAAATTTTTTTCCCATTGACTATAATAATAATGTAGACTATTATTTCTTTACATAATTATATAAGGAGTAGAAATCAATTACTAATTACAAATTACTAATTACAAATGGTTGAATTCGTTGAGCACAAACACAAATAAAGGAGACAGATATGAGTAAAAAGAGAATAATAAATTTGGCAGCCTTTCTGGGCTTGCTCCTGCTTACGGCGGGTACACCCCTCCATGCAAAGACCACCACATGGGACGGTTCCGCAGCGAACTGGAACGAATCGCACTGGGACAACGGAGTGCCGCAAGTCGGCGATGACGTTGTCATCAGTAGCGGAACAGTGACACTCTCCAACGCGACGCCAGCGCTAACATCGTTGACGATGGGGGGTGGCACGTTGTCGTTCACCAACTGGAGTACAAAGCTGACTGCGACAACCGTGACAATCAATAGTGGAACCTTGACACACGGGGCAAATAGCGATACCAATGCGCCTTGGACACCTGATGCCAGAGTCTGGATTGTGTGCTCCAACCTGGCCGTGAACGGCGGGAGCATTGACGTTGACCTCAAAGGATATGGCGGCGGAGCAATAGGCAATTCCGGCTTTGGTCCCGGCGCAGGATTAAATGGAACGAGCGCGGGTAGCCATGGTGGATTCGGAGGTGCAACCATGGCATACTCGTATCCAGCTCACTATAACTCTTTGCCGTACGATTCGGCAATGGCTCCGGTTGAACCCGGCAGTGGCGGTGGTGGCGGTAATAACGGTCCCGGCGGAGACGGCGGTGGCGTGGTACGGATCGAGGCTAATCACGCGACGATAAACGGTACGATTACAGCCAAAGGCGGATTTAGTGGCGCCAACCACACATCTGGTGGTTCCGGCGGGTCCATCTATATCTCGTGCAGTACGTTCTCAGGCACCAATAGCACACTCTCCGCTAATGGTGGAGTAGGAAATTCTAGTATTGGTGTGGCCGGTAGCGGCGGTGGCGGGAGAATTGCACTTGTCTACGATACAGAACTTCAACAGGCTGAAGACGTGCAAAATGTACAGTTTACAGTAAAACCAGGCGATATTATCAGTCTGGCCGAACAAGGCGACATAGGAACTCTCTACTTCTCTGATAATACGCTCCTTGGCGACAACATCACGGCCTTGAACGGACAGTTGAGCGAGGTAAGCGCCTGGTCCCCTGCTACCCTGACTATTAGCAATTCGTGGATACGCTTCCCAAAAGCAGGCATGACGCTGACGGTTGCCGGCAATCTGACGCTGGAGGGTAGTGACGGTCAACTCCAGATTGGCGGCACACGCGTGGAGAATATGTATCATGTGGTATTCTTCGGAGAACCACAATTGAGCGCTCTTAAAGTGGGTGGCAATATGGTGCTGACGAACGGCGGACGGTTCACGACGTACGCCGGCAGCACCAATGCATCCACAGTTGGCTACGGTGCGCTGGTGGATGTGACCGGAGACATTTCTCTAGCCAGCAACTCTATCTTCGCCCTGCATTCGGATCCCACGAATGGGGCGTCCGTATTGGTTCGCTGTAACGACCTCACGCTTGCACAGGGCGCCATGATCGATGCATTAGGAAGAGGCTGGGCTGGTGATTCAACAGAAGGACAAGGCGCCGGCTGGGGACCGGGAGGAGGCGCGTACAAGCACGGTGGCACCTTTGGCGGTCGCGATGGGTACCCCGGTGGACCCGCTCCCTACGGATCATCCAACGCACCTGCATTGCCGGGAAGCGGTGGCGGATCCAGCAGTTATGGTCCAGGAGGGGCTGGAGGCGGGTTGGCGCGCATTGACGCCGATGGCGACATCTTCCTCAACGGCACCATCAACGCCAGCGGAGGAGATTATGGCGGCAATCACAGCTCAGGAGGATCTGGCGGAGGTATACTTATGGTTGCGGAGGCATTTACCGGTACGGGCGCCATGACGGCGGATGGTGGCAATGGATACTCGAGCGCAGCAGCAGCATCCGGTGGAGGCGGTGGACGTATTGCCATCTGGTACGGATCGTATACAGAAGCGGATCGAACCGAGATTCTGAACGGCCAGGACGACCAAATCCCTGCCTCCTATCAGTCTCTGGGTGAAACAACATTCTCCGGTTCTGCTTCGGTGGAAGGCGGCTACAACACCTACAGCACCGGTTCATATACTGGCGGAGTGGGTACTGTCGTGTTCCGGTATTATGTCTCGCCACCCAGTGGCACGATGATCTTGATCCAATAGACCTTAGAACTAAAAACAAATCATTCTGAAAAAAGTATGAAACTTTTTACAGACCAAAATTAAGGGTACTGTCAAAAATTCTATGAAAGAATATGAAAATTATGAAAATTATGAAAATTCTAATGCGGACGCCGGGGACGTATTAGCCTCCCCCCCCCTGACTTAGGGGAGGTGGACGAGCTTGCGAGGACGAAGGGGAATCCTCATCCCATGTGAACATTGTAGGTTAATGTTCAATTACAGCTTTAACCGGGAGGGTCATCGTCCCCGATGACCGAAATGAAAGAAAAAATATAGGGATAAGACAAAATAGTCTGTATCACCTTGATTTACAAAGAATTGGATGCAGGCTCAGCCTGCAAACTTTTGAAAGACACATACATTTAATACAGGAAAATACCATGATAAAAAAAGTTGTAGCAATAAACCTATGCATTTTGTTAATTATTATTTCTCAAGCACATGCACTTGAGATAAAAACAGTCACCATACAGGATTATCTTGGTGTTACCTGGAGCAATGAACTTGTTCACTACAAAATGGAATTTAAGCAAGGAGAGCTTAAAGGTGCAGCAATTGCAAAAGTCGAGACTAATGGTAAAAATATTCCATCGCAGTCAAGTGACATAACGCGCTATGAAAATGACGGTTCTGTAAAATCTTTTAATATATGGTTCCAGGCAACTATTCCAGCAGACAAAAGCGTAAATTATAAAATCACACCAGGAAAACAACCCAAGTCTGACAAAAAACTGAGCGTAGAGCAGAAAAACGACTATTTTATTCTGAAAAATGGTCTATGCGGAGTCAAACTGTTGAATTTAAATAAAGAATATACCTGGCCGGCAGATGCAAAGAGTATTCAGGGACCAATCCTGGGATTGATTTTGCCTTCTGGTAAAATTACCGGAAAAGCTTATATAAATGCTCCATTTAAAGTGCATTCAATCAAATCAGAAATCACCTCACAGGGACCATTATTTGCTGAAGTAAAAATTCACTATACCTTTAGCAATGGCTACTGGATATTTAAAGCCAAAGTGTTAAAAGACTGTCCTATGCTTATAATTGATGAAGAATTCAATACAGGTATAAGCACTAAGGCTGCAGGTGAGTTTGATAATTTTCATACACTTATCCTTAATGATGGAGCTTTCAAACCCTCACAAACATTTTTCAATGGGGCAACAGTAAATAAAGAACTCCATGATATAATGAAGCAAGGTGTTGATGAAAACTGGCTGAAAAAGGGGCATTTAGTACCAAACTGGTCAACTTGCAAAATAAGCGGATTCAATCTGACGTTCAGTAAAAATAGAACCGACTTCCATCTAATGGGCTATCCTACAATGGTACAGCCGCAAATTGATACCTTTATTCGTTTTGTTCAGCCAGGGAAATCCGCAGTTGGCTTTGCAGCACTGGAAACAATGAAATGGCGAAATCCATTAGCCATTCGCTTTCAGGAAAATACAAACGGACAGCTTATCGTTAACTTTCCAATACAACGATATATACAAGACTGGAGCACAGATGCATTCGGAGGAAACAGCCCTAACTATACCGGAAAAACACTTAACGTTCCCCCTGCCGTTTCACGCAGAAATTATGGCATAATGCTTTCAAAAGCTGAAGATGAAAAAGAAAAAAAACTAATATCATTAATATCATTAACAGCAAAACTTAATTCACAACCTCTGGACAGTGTAAAAGACTGGACTTTAAAATGGCCTGATCCAAAAGAAAATGAAAAATGGGCAGACAAAACAAGTGAAGCAGGCACAAAAGAACTGGAAAAAATTCGTGACTGGATTGAATTCTGGCAAATCTACGGAAACTTTGGCTATACCAGCATGGCTAGACATTGGGGGTTTTCCAAAAGATGGTACCCTTCTCTGCAGAAAATCATTGACTCACAAAAGGACCTGACTCTGCAGGACAGAAAAGAATTAAGAAAAAAATGTGCATTTCTTGCATATATAATGAACTCACCTGACACATTTCCGTGGGGCTCAGGACACCACCTGAATAACCCTAATATGTCCATAATGGCTGTGGAAGCACGTGCAAAATCAAGCCTGCTAGTAAAAGATCATCCCATGTTCAAAAAATGGGGAGAATGGACTGCGGATTTCCTTGCGGATTGCTTTTCCCGTTACACAAAAGAATCTGGTGCTCCTTATGAAAATCCCCACTATGTACTTAGTGTTACAATTCCTGATGCAGCTAAAATAAATAATTTACTGCTTGAAAATGACCTGAAAGACAGCTTTAACTCTGCTTTATTTAAAAAAACTATGGAATTCCTTCCGGAATGGTTGACTCCGCCGGATCCACGATTTAATGGTTACAGGGTTGTGATTCCATTAGGTAATTCTTCTTACCAATCTGTCCCTGTAAATTTTGGAGAAGAAATGATCTCTTACTACAAAGACAGGAATCCGGAGATGGCTTCCATGATACAGTGGTTTACAAACCAGACATTGCCGGAAGAGAAAAAAGTTAAAATAGTTGAGAAAGAGATAGCTCCAAAACTCAAAAGTAAACATTTTGAAGATTATGGTGTCGCCTTCCACCATGGTTACGGTACCGAATATGAAACACTTTTCCATATGATAGCCGGTGATTGCGACGGACATTACGAATGGGAATCGGACCAGATGTCATATACACTTTATGCAAAAGGACAACCTATCAACCTTCACTTCGGCAACGGTTACTTTCCAATGTTCTGTCGCCCATGGCTTAGAAACAGGGTTTCCATTGACCATAAATACGAAATGTCTGAAAGAAATAAAACAGATATATCAGCAACATCATTCACCTCTGAGGTCGATTATTTAAGAGCCTACAGGGATATAGACAGAATACGACCTCTGAATTCCGATTACCCTAGCCTAGATGAAAAGGGCAAATGGAATGCTAAAGAAAAAGAAAACTGGCTCCCGAATCCGGAATGGGAAAAAATCCCGATGACAACATGGTACCGGCAGGTTATGTTTCTTAAGGACAAAGATCCAAAAGGACCAAATTACTTTGTTTTCAGGGAAACCTTTGATGGTAAAACAACTAAAACTACCGACCTTAATTTCTGGTTCCTGGCTAACACCATGAAAAAAGAAAGCAATTATTATCACTTTGACGGTCAATGCAAAGTTGATATGGATGTTTTTGTGAATACTCCGCAAAAAGCAGTTCCGGAAACAGACAAGTACGGTCACGTAGCACAACCATACCGCCTACTTACTGGAAATGATTTAAAATATTTCCCAGAAGAAAAAAGGCGTGAAGATCAATTACTGTTCCGATTAAAACAACCTGCCGGCAAAGGATACATGGTTGTTTTATATCCCCGTCTTAAAGAAAATGATCCTGCAGCCAAATTTACTAATCTATCTGAAAACACAGTAAAAGTTGAAACTGCAATATCAACCGATTATATACTGATGAATTCAATTCCTTTTGAATTTGAAAACAAAGATTTATCATTCAAGGGAACGTCAGCTGCAATACGCTTTTATAAAGATAAAACAGTAATTGTCAATACCGAAGGCAATGCGAAAATAACCATAGCCGGAAAAGATTATTCTTTTACTGGATCACAGCAGAAAACTATAACAAAATAGACGGTACTGCCAGAAATTGTATTAAAAAATATATAAAAGATTGTTTGCAGAATGATTTGCAGCAGAATGATTATAAAAAGAGTTTTTCGCACACTCGAGTTTACGAGAGGGGCTTTAACCACTAAAGATAAAGGTACTTTCAAAAGTTATATGAAAGATATGAAAACAATATTTATACAGATTAAGAACGTCCAACATCGAACGTTCAACGTCCAATTTTGAATAAGAGCCTATCGGCTCAATACAATTGCAAAGCAATTAAAAAGCCCTGACTCGAACTTGTGAGAGCCGCTTATTGCTGCAAATTATTCAGTTAAAAATTCTGATTTTATGCTTGCAAATCAACACAGTTGCTAGAGCAACACCCTAGGTGTTTATAACATAAGCAAAGCTTATACCTGCTCACAGCAGTGTCAGACTGAAGCTCGTAGAGTGAAGACGGGAGTTTCTTAACTATCAACGAATAACGTATTATCGGTTAACGTTTCTTTTGTCCCTCCTTGGATATTGGATGTTGAGTGTTGGATATTGAATATTCTTTTTGTCTTTCATTGGATGTTGAGTGTTGGATATTGGATGTTCATTTGGCTTCCTTAAATCTTATATCTTATACTCAGTTTTTTATATACCCTTCTTTTCTTTCTTTTTTCTTTCCTCTCTTTTTCACCCTCTTGTCGCGCCATAGGCACTGCGAAGGCGGATCTCCCTTCTCCCTTTTAACCTTCCTCTCCACCCTAAATAATACCCTAACAACTCCTCGAAAAGAACAATAAAGATGTTTTTATTTTTTTTCATTGACAACCAAGAACACATTAACTAACATTGCTTTAAATAATTGTAGAAATGTTTATTACATACTAACTAAGACTCAAACTTCTACCAATATGATTGGCAGAACCAAACAAAAAACAGGGGAAATAGAAAATGAAGAAATTTCATACACTAATCGTTCGGTGCATCATTCTAATTGCTATGGTCACGGCCACTTACACGTTGCCTTCTCATGCGGCAACCACCTGGTATGTGTCACCCAACGGAACGGATTTGGCTAACGGCACGAGCTGGGGTACGGCATGGCAGACCCTGCACCATGTGGCAACCAACACGGCTGACGGCGACCTGGTATGGGTGTCCAATGGCACCTACAGTGTTACCTCTGAAATCAGCATAACCAACGCCATCACGATCCGGGGCTACGCGGGGGCAAGCAACACTATAGTGAATCGCTCCGGAGCCGGCAATCATCGCATCTTCTCACTCTCATATGCCGACGCCGTACTTGACGGCTTGACCATCACGGACGGCTATGTCACCGGCGCTGTTCACCCCGACGACTATGGAGCCGGCGTATACATGACGGCGGACGCCACTATCCAGAACTGCAACATTGTGAGCAACATCCCACCAGTTGATGCCACCGCCTACGGCGGGGGTGTTTACATGACCGAAGGTACCATTTCCAATTGCTGGATTGCCTACAATGGCGACTCCCCTATCGCCAATAACCAGAACATTATCGTGTCCGGGGGCGGGGTGTACATGACGGATGGCATGATTGTTGATTGCGTGTTCGAGGAGAACCAGTCTTACATGGACGGTGGCGGCGTGTGGCTCTCAGGCGGTACCGTCGATCGATGTGAATTCTTCGGCAACGACGGTGACAACCGCGCCTACAGTGGTGGGGCAGTGTACTGCTACGGGGCGAGCGCAGTCGTCAGAAACTGCCTGATGTACAACAACAGATACCGCCGTGGCGCGGGTGCGTACGTCAGGGCGGGAACAATCGAGAACTGCACAATCACAGGGAACACGTCGACGGAATGGGCGGGAGGCCTCTATGCAGCAAACGGTGTTACGGTCCGTAACTGCATCATCGTGAACAACACCAGTTCGCCCACGACAGTCAATATAGATCCGAGCCAAGGTACTTACGAGCACTGTCTGACCAAACCGCTGGTCGCCGGCACAGGCAACATCGATGGCGACCCACAGTTCGTTGATGCTGCATCCAACGATTACCGGCTACGGCCCGGATCGGACGCCATTGACGCCGGTACCAACGAGACTTGGATGGCGACGGCGACCGACCTGGACGGCAATAACCGCGTCAACGGTAGCGCCCCGGACATCGGCGCTTACGAGTACACTGCAGGCAAACTGGCCTGCAGTTTCGCGGCTGACGTGACGACCGGATTCGACCCACTTGATCTGACTTTCACGGCAACGGTCGACGGCACCAACACAACCAGCCTAACTTATTATTGGGATATTGACGGAGACGGCACAAATGATGTCATCGGCGCCGGACAAAGCACCGTGGTCACACAACTACTGTCTGGAACCTACTCCCCATCGCTAACCGTCAGCAACGGCGTTGGCGAAGCATCGTCCCTGAGCAAAATTGACTATGTGAAAGTTGGCCCTGCCACAGCCTATGTGGCGATCGGCAACGTGGGCACATTCCCCTATTCGGACTGGTCAACGGCCTCTGGCGACATTCAGTCCGCCGTCGACGCGGGCGTTGACGGCAGCCTTGTCCTCGTCAGCAACGGACTCTATGAAATCAATGTCAATGCTCCGATCGAACTCACCGACGGTATCACACTTCGCAGCTTGAACGGACGCGACGTCACGACCATCCAGCAACGTTCCTTCGGCTATCGATGTGTATACCTAGCTCATGCAAATGCGCTTGTAGAGGGATTCACGCTCACAAAGAACACGACCAGAGGCGGGGGTGTCTGGATTGAAGAGTTAGGCACCGTGCAGAACTGCTCAATCGTAGGGGGGCGCGATGATACAGGCACTGCTGGAGGTGCATACCTTAGAGGTGGGGGAACGCTACGTAACTGTACATTCACCGGCAACACCTCCCGCTACTATGGAGCCATTTATGTCCACAATTGGTATTCCGTCGGCACTTCGGCACTCATTGAGAACTGCATCATCACGAACAACGCCGCGAATCAATACACGTCAGAGTATGTCGTGGGAGGCGTGCGCCTCGAATCGAAAGGAACGATGCGAAACTGCCTGATTGCGGGCAACACGTCCTTCGGCTTCACCGGTGGAGTCTACTGCAACGGCGGAACCGTCGAGAACTGTACGATCGTGGGCAATTCCACAGATAACGCAGATGCCACGGCAAACGGTGGACTGAGAGCGGAGAACGGCTCGGACATCCGCAACAACATCATGGTTAACAACACCAACACCACAACTGGATCATCGGCCAACTGGCACCGGGACGGTGGCACGATCGAATACAACTGCACAACACCGGATGCCTCTGCATACGGAGCCGGCAACATTACGGCCAATCCTTTGTTAGTGAGCTCGGATAACTACGAGCTGGTCATTGGATCCCCCTGTATTAATGCGGGTAGCGTTCAGGCGTGGATGACCGATGCCACAGACTTGGACGGCAACCCACGTATACAGGGCTTGACCGTTGATATGGGTGCCTATGAATACCAGCCGCTACAAGGCACCTTGATCTTAATCAAATAGAGCGTAGCTTTGCAAAAACCTCCGTTGTATAAAACCACCGGAGGTTATTTTATATACAATGGCAGAACTTATATGAATTCGTTGGTTGAAAAATTTAGTCCTTAGTCATTTGCTCATTGAGTCACTGAATTCCCGCTTTGCGGGACTAGCAAAGCTAGATAGTTTGTCGATGATCCTTGGGCGGGGCGGTCACCTCGTTCTCCCCCCGTGGAGCCATGAGTGGAATTCGTAAGTCGTTGGTCGGTTGTCAATTGTCGTTTCTGGGCAGCCCCCACTGGGGCTTGTCCCCGTAGATCCATGCGAAAAAAGGGAAAAGGGTGAAAAACAGGTATTCGCTTCGCTTCCCGCCTTGCGGGACTAGCGAAGCCGACGATATTATAAATAAGTTGCGAAGCAACACCATCGTTTACCGTTTACCATTTACCGTTTACAGTTTCTCTGCCCAGCTCACGGCAGTGTCAGGCGTAGCTCGTAGAGCGAAGACGGGAGTTTCTTAACGATCAACGAACAACGTATTATCGGTTAACGTTTCTTTTGTCCCTCCTTGGATATTGGATGTTGAGTGTTGGATATTGGATGTTCATTTGGCTCCCTTAAATCTTATCTCTTAACTCAGTTTTTTATATCCTTCTTTTCTTTTTTTTCTTTCCTCTCCACCCTAAATAATACCCTAACAACTCCTCGAAAAGAACAATAAAGATGTTTTTATTTTTTTCCATTGACAACCAAGAACACATGAACTATCATTGCTTTACATAATTATAAAATGGCTTATCATGTCACTTTAACAATGTGTTGATAAAGTCCTAACTAAAAATCAAGCTTCTAACCAACCAAAAAACAGGGAAAACAGAAAATGAACAAATTTCATACACTAATCGTACGTTACGTCACTCTACTTGCTGTGGTAACGGCCGCTTACACGTTGCCATCTCACGCGGCGACCACCTGGTATGTGTCAACCAACGGGACGGATTCGGCTATCGGCACGAGCTGGACGGATTCCTTTCTTACCATCAGCAATGGGCTGGCCCATGCGGTGGCCAGCGATACGGTCGTTGTATCAAACGGAACCTACAACATCAACACCCAACTTGTGATAGAGGCGGCCATTACGCTAATCGGCACCAATGGACAGGATGTGACGATAATTGACGCACAGGGCATTGACGGCGTGCGCTGCATGAGCATTGATGATCCACTGGCTGTGGTGCAAGGCTTTACGATTCGCGGTGGCAATGCAAAGGAAGCTCCAGCTACGAAGGGCGGTGGCATCTTGATGACAGGCGGTACGGTACAATGGTGCCGACTAGAAGCCAACAAGGCGCAAAGTGGGGGCGGTGGCACAATCTGGATGGACGGCGGCTTGGTCCAGTATTGTCATATCGTGAACAACTTATATGGCTATTATAGCGGAACGGTCTACATGGAGGGTGGCATTCTGCGCAACTGCCTTGTTGCAGATAACAATTACAGACGGACAGCGATATATATAAACGCCACGGCAGCACAGGCAGCCAGTGTTGAGAACTGCACGGTTGTCTGCAATGCCGCACAAGAAATAACTGGAGGTATCTATAATAGATACGCCTCCCCCGTAGTAAATACCATTATGTATTTCAACACAAATTTGCAGGCCATCAACCATAACTATGTGGACAGCGGAACCCACCCATATTCATATTGTTGCACCACGCCCACCCCTTACGGCGCTACCAATGTAGAAGGCGACCCACTGTTTATAGACATGACTTCATACGACTACCATCTGCTTCCCGGCTCCTCCTGCATCGACGTCGGCACGACCAATCTGAGTTGGCTGGCTGGAGCCGTTGATCTTGATGGCAATCCGCGCGTGGTCGACGGAAAAGTCGACATCGGGTGCTACCAGTCCGTGGCGGGTTCCCTGCAAGGCAACTTTGTGGCGGATCCGCTAGTCGGCCTCGCCCCACATCCCGCGGTCTTTACTGCTTATTCTGCCGGGGCCGATCTTGAAGGCGTGGGCTATCAGTGGGATTTTGAAAACGATGGGAACAACGATGCGGTGGGCTCCGTTGTCACTAACTTATATCCTGCGGGCTTGTTCTCCGTATCCATGACCACGACGAACGCCGCGGGAGAAAGCAATACGTATGCGCGTTATGACTATATAAAGGTTGCCCCCTCGACAAACTATGTTTCGACCACCGGTTCGGCCACATTCCCATATGACACCCCTACCACGGCGGCTAACGATATTCAAACGGCCCTCGACAGCGGCATTGATGGCACGGTGGTTCTTGTGGCAGAAGGAACCTACAGCTCTGCCAACACGCTTAACATGTTAGATGGCATAACCCTTCGTAGCATCAGCGGACGTGCAGCGACGACGTTGATAATAACTACTACTGCTGTGGAAATAAGAACCGTGTATATCAACCACGCAGATGCCGTTCTAGACGGGTTTACGATCACCGCAGAAGGTCCGAGATGTGGAGGCGTGCTTATCGATTACAGCGGTGGCATGATGCAGAATTGCGAAGTGGTAGGTTGCTTGGGGGGGCAGATCGGCGGCGTTCAGCTCCAAACAGGGAGCTCCGCGCTCGTAGACCGGTGCATCATTAGGGCGAATACCAATATACTGTATGACGGTGCTTCGAATGTTGGTGGAATTCGTGTGGGAACGAGCTGTACCTTACGGAACTCACTCATCATCGACAACGGCGGGTTTGGTTTAACCGGCGGCGTTGCAAATGAAGGCACTGTGGAGAATTGCACGATTGTCGGCAACATGGGTAGCATCGACAGATCCGGGAACACAAACGAGACGGCTTGCGGTGGACTGCGTAACAACAACGCGGGGGCTGTGACGCGTAACTGCATCATCGTCGACAACTTGAACGATCATAGCGGAGCGTATACCAACTGGTACAGAGCCAGCGGCATCATTGAGTACACGTGCACGACACCGGATGCTTCCGCGTACGGATCAGACAATATTACCGCCAATCCTTTGTTAGTGGGCTCGGGTAACTACGAGCTGGCCCCTGGATCCACCTGTATTAATGCGGGTAGCGTTCAGGCGTGGATGACCGATGCCACAGACTTGGACGGCAACCCACGTATACAGGGCTTGACCGTTGATATGGGTGCCTATGAATACCAGCCGCTACAAGGCACCTTGATCTTAATCAAATAGAGCGTAGCTTTGCAAAAACCTCCGTTGTATAAAACCACCGGAGGTTATTTTATATACAATGGCAGGTCTTAAAAAGTATAAAAATTAAGACAGAATCATTGTCGACAGAATCATTTTCATGACAGAATCATTTCTTAAGAAAGAGTTGTTTGTATTTTAAGTAAGAAAAAATGAAAGATCTTTTACAGCAGAACTGGGGTTACCACAACTAATCCCTTATATTAATGATTAAAAAAATGATTTTGCCATCAATGATTTTGCCACAAAAAATCCCGGGAAAAGAATAGTTATCGACAGAATGATTTTTTAAGAAAGAAATTAAGAGCAATGAACGACAGATCAACCATGAATTGCTCTAATATTAAATTTGTTATGATTCTGTCATAAGGGACTATCAAAAATATTAATAAAAAAAAAGAATAACAGATGATTTTTTTTAGATTACTGGCAACATATTTGTCTATTACATTGTCGAGCTCCATATTTGCGGCATTGCCAACTTATACACTTAATGAGTATATAGGAAAAGATTGGGTGGCCCACACAGTACAATACAATCTGTCGGACAAAGACAATATTGAACTTAACAAAAGGTATATTCTCGTTAATCAGCTTGGAAAAGAAACACCTTTCCAAATAAATCAACAAAACAAAATATCTTTTATTGCCTCGATGGCGCCATTTTCAACAAACACCTATAGCTTCAAAAAAGGAGAATCTACTTTAAACTCAAAGATGTATATCAGGGATGACAAAAAGATCATTGAAGCTGGCAATGGTTACTTTGCAATAAGAATCAGAAAAGAACTTGAAAACAATGAAGGTCCTTTAGCAGGTTGGCTTCTCAAGTCAGGAAAATGGGTAGGTGATAGTATAATAGAGAGCAACGAGACTATTACTTCATATAAAGTAAATATTATTCAACAAGGTCCAGTTCAAACCGTAATTAAATGTGACATATTATTTGCAAATGGAGGCTCTTACTCTCAAACATACAAGATGCTGGCTGTAGACCCACTTGTTATACTGAAAGAGCAATGTAATGCTGTTGATGGTACGGGGGCATTTAAACTTATTTTTTCTAAAAACTATCAAGCCAATTTTCTTTTGTATAAATTTGGAAACCATCCATTTCCAATTACAGAAAGAGCGATTGACCCTACAAGCGTAGAGACTCTCTATTATCTAGAACCTTGGCTGCACTGGAACTATAGTAAAATTCGCGGACTCGGTTTTAATCTTGTTTCAACAAAATCTGGTGATTCACAGTTTTTTCTTGCAGCTAACCCTGCAATATGGGTTGACCCATCTATCCCACGTAATGAAAGAGTATCTTCTCTCCTAAAGCTTAATCAGGATACTACAAACATATACATTGAAGCCGACATCAAAAAAGGAGAGCGGGAATATATACTTGGTAGTACTTCGATATCAGCTGTTATTGAAGATATTAAAGGTGCGAAACCCGAAGATGATCTGGAGAGCCAACTCGCTGCAATTGCCTCAAAGCATACAACTCTCTTAGAAGGTATGGATGAAAAAATGTTACGTAAAGGATTGCCAAGTCAGCAGTTTCAGATAAAATATAGCGACTTTCCTCTTGATACTGTTAAAGATTTTGTACTAGAGTGGCCTGAAAAACCTCAAAGCTACCCACGTTTCATCCTTACTAAAGAGCAAATAGCTAGATTTAAAAAGCTGAGTAATCCAACAGAAAAAGAGCTAAAAAAGACTATTGAAGGACGTTTAAAAGCTGAAGACACCATCCCTATATATATCGCAACTCAAGACGAGGAGCTCGCTTCTGCAATCATCGATTCCACCCTAAGTGCACTGAAAAACAATATTACACAGTTAACAGATGGAAGCATCGCCTGCGTCGGTGTTGCACCTCATAATTATATTGCAAGAATATCAAAATATTTAAATGTGCTTGACGCTGTTTATCCTGCATTAAATGATGATCAAAAGAGGACCCTACGAGCTCAAGTAGCATTTTTAGGATATATTGTAAATAGTCCTGCATACTGGGATAGTAGCAGAGGTTTTGGAGCTATGTTTGTTAACATGCATACAACAGTTCATAAAACACAGGCTAATATTGCTTCTATGATTAATGATCATCCAATGTCTGACCAGTGGATGAATAACGCTACGGATTTCTTGGTAGAGAAACTGCTGAACAAATGGTCTGATTCAGATGGCTGTTGGACAGGAATCAACGTTGAGGCCCCCCACTATGCAATGGGCTCATTTGATGATCTCTTGGCAACATTGCTTATAGCACGAAACACTGGAATGAATAATCTTATCGACACCAAAGGCATGAAACAGATGGGTGAATTCTTTGCAAAAATTTCAACGCCTCCTGACAGTCGCATAAAAGGATGGAGACATCTCCCTCCTATAGGCAACACCTATAAATTTGAGCCTACAGGTATATTTGCCATTCTCGCCTCTGTATATGAGAAGAGTGACCCGACTTTTGCTGCACAAATGCAGTGGATGCAATATCAGCATGGAAATCCGCAAAATTCTGTTGTTGGAGGATACCTTGCAGGTTTTGCAGGTTATCGCAGTATTTTAAAAACATTAACAGTGGAACCAAAGGCTCCACAGTATACATCTGAACATCTTAATGAGGCAGGAGTAATACTGCGCAGCAGTTTTACCACCCCCGACGAGAATATGCTTTATCTCATTGCTGGTAAGGGCGCAACTCCACAAAGACATTATGATATGGATCAGGGAGCAGTTACGATATGGGGCAAAGGTGAAATCATCTCTGATGATTTTGGATATAACGGAAGAGCTCCTGAAGAAGAGCAGAGCATGATAAGCTCAGTTTCAGCAAGGGGAATAATGGAAGTAATACATTTTGAAACTGGGACTAACTTAGATTATGTAAAAGGACTCAAACAAAACTGGACCCGTCAGGCATTACTTATTAAAAAAGGTGCCCTACAAAAAAATCCGGAATATTTTGTGATTCACGACTCATTTAGCAAGCCTTCTAGTGCTATATGGCGTATGTGGTTGAGTGCAAAACCTGAAGAAATTGCAGGAGCATCTATGCTTACGACTGGTCCACTGGATAAAAGTAAAGATGATGATATCAACTTTGACATAGAAGAAAAAGATGAGATTGTGGACATTCCCGACAGTACTAAGACAGTAACACCATCATTATTATTAGGTCCGAAAAATGCCATTCTAAATGGTGTTGAAAAAAATAATACGGATATCATTTTTGCACAGCTGCCAGACGACAGCAAGATTGAAACCGCCATAAAAACAAAAACACCTTATGGAGTCAATTCACAAGGCAAGTACGGTAGGACAAGTACCTCACAAATTGGGATCGTAATCAAGTCAAAATCATTTAACTCTCTTCTTACACTTATTTTTCCGCGGGACAAAAAGGACGCAGCTCCAAAAGTAACCCCTATTGCTGATAATAAGGGCTTTAAGATAGAGCATAGTATGGGAACAGATTACATATTTGCATCTGAAAAAGAACTGACATGGAAAGATGACGAAATTGAGTTCACGGGATCAGTTGCATTGATCCAGGTTTACGAAAAGGGTGCAACGCTTTCGCTTTCATCAAAAGGAAGCATATCCTACAAAGGTGAGAAGCTTATGAGCAATGGTGAAAATGTTACAGCTACCATTCAAAACAAATAGACCATAGAAAATAGCCCTCAAACGTACTCGGCAGATTACTTTGAAGGGCTATCTCTCCTGCTTTTCTGTCACCCCTTTGGGGTTTAAATTTTATTGATATGTTTTTCCACGGGTTCACACCCGTGGCTATATTCCATAACCCATTCTGGGTTTCAGCCCTAAGATAACTAGGGGTTCCTCTACTTGGCATTGTTTAAGTGCATCTGCATTAATATCTTAATCTGTGGATAATAAAGAAAAAAATGAAGCAAATAGTTTAATGAAAATACTGATCAAGCAATCGTCCGGCAATTTGTTTTCCACGGTCATTGCCATGCACTGAATCACGATTAAACCATTGCCATGGTTTTTGAGAATTGCCCAGATAATTATGCCATTGAGTTGCCAAGTCAATAAATCCAACATTCAGCTCATCTGCCAGATTTTGTTTCTGCAAAACAGATTCTCTGAAACCAATACATTGCTGCGGAAGGTTTTGAAGTTTATTCTTATTATCATATTTTCTTAAGTCCTCTCCGAGAGGACCTGTTGTTAGAATAATCTCACAACCAACCTGTTCTTTTGCCATTGTAATAACTTTTCGAATTGCGTCAATATCATTCTTATGTGAAATTCCACCAATAACCAGCAAGTTAGGTTTAAGATCTTTTAGATATTTATCAAATTTTTCCTGTTTCTGATAATGCCAACAGCCTGCGCCGCCTTTTACTGAACATATGAACTTCATATTAGACTTAGAAAATGATTGTTGAATAAGAGACTGAAAATTAGAGTTAAATGTATCATTTATAATACTATCACCAAGCATAACGACTCTCCAGGGAATTCCTGTTTTCATAGCCTGGAATGTTTTTGGAGTTAAATTGGTACCTGCTGACGCTGGAAGCGAAGGAATAGGCGGCAATTCTGAATATATTTCATCACACCACATAGCTGCATCATCTGCAGAAATCTCTTTTAGTTCAACATCAGAAATTAATATATTAACTTTCGATTGAAAAACAATTTTGATAGATATGCAGTTCTCCCGTCCGTAAACCACCACTCTGTTTTTTACATTCTCTCCTGCATATATAGATGAATAACAGTCAGACACAATAGAAGCGCCATTTGAATCTAGGAAAAAAACCACCCAGTGAGAATCAACAGATACAGTTGAGGTGAAAGTTAACTGATAATATAAAAACTCTTCTGCTCCAGAAATAACAGGACTCTCCAATCTTCCGCCTTTATCAGGATGAAATCCTTCTGATTCATTATAAACCAGTTCTTCAGTATCCTCGGATGGAATAAATTTCCAGCCAACAGCTGGATCAGTTATTTTGAAGTATTCGTATATCATTTTATTATCGCTCTATAAAAAGTTTCATATTCTTTTCAGATCCCGCATTGCGGGACTAGCAAAGCTAGCCCTCATGTTATAAGTTCAAACCAATACTGATTTGTAAATTATTTAGGTAGCATAACGTAGGCCACTGCGTTGCTGTCGTAAACTCCAGCCTCTCTTAAGCTTCGCTACGAGTCTAGGTTGTAGGCGTTCTACACTTGCACACGACCAACGGAAGTGTACAACAGCAATGAGCGTAGCGAATGGCCTATCTGGAAGCGTGCGTTACATAAGAGTACTTGCAGAGCAACACCACAGTTTACCATTTACAATTTACCGTTTATAGTTTGCTTTTGTTTCACCATCTTTAATTTTCAGTGCCAACAATACTCAATCAGCCCACTATAGTCAACAACAAAACTCACTAAAAACCCTCTTTTATCTGCTTTCTTGATTTTAACGGTATCAAAAAGAGCCTTTATTGTTTTTTTGTTTGACTTAAGCAGTGCGAAAAGCTATCATTGTACGAGTTTAACAAAAACAGGAAGCCCCAACTAAAACATGACAAAACCAAGCAATAAATTTACCCCAGGCATAACCTTACGATCGCTGGTTGTTTCTATTTTCAGCATGCTGGTGGCAGGCATGCTGGTGCAGTATCTTGAGGTAATATTATGCGCTTATGATGCTCCTGCAGAACAAGTCCTTCCTGTGCCGGCAATGATAGTACTTTTTATTCTTATTCTTTTTGGTGGTATTTTCTATTCGCTCACCAAAATAAGATTGCTAACAAAGCAAGAATTAGTTTGTATAACATTTGCAATGCTACTTTCAATACCAATGATGACACAGGGAACATGGCACCGAATAGTTGGTCTAATTTCGGTTCCCCTTCGCAAATCACAGTTCCAATATATGGATGCATACAGCGACAAATTGTATCCACGCGGGAAAAATCTGCTGAAAAACACATTAACCAAAGACAAACTTATTGTTCAAGGAAATATCGAATGGAAAAACATTGAGTATGAAGAAGGCAAAACGGCCGAAATACCACAACTTACTAATTTGCAAGCAAAAGACTTCTCATCTATAAGCATAATAGTTGCACAAAAAGATCAAAATAGAAAAAATTATTTCTACCCAACTGAGCCACATTTGTTAAGTATTCTCATACAACTGGAGAATCCTTCACCGGAAACAAAAGTAATTTGCAGGGTTTACGAAGATGATTCTGAAAGATATAAAGAGATAATTAGCAAGACAAAGGCTAATAATATAACTTTCTTGCATCGCAAAGGATTTGTTAGAGCTGGCATATATGATTTAAGTTTTTCAGAAAATGTAAAAGATAAAATTCGCATAGAGTTTGGACTTATAGGCAGAGGAACGTTATCCTTAACTGACCCTCAATTCTATAGTGTTGCAGCACTACAACATGTATTCACAGGCAAAAAGATTATTGGGGAAGATGAGTACAAGTCCCTAACAGAGAATCAGAGACACAATCTTATTATGAAACCCAACAATATGTGGAGTCCAAAGGGAGTGACTTATCTTCTTGGTGGATATATCCCATACAAACAGTGGGTAACTCCGGCAATAACATGGTCATCAATCTTATTCTTTATCACGGCAGGTTTCTTTGCCATAAATATTATAATGAGAAAACAATGGGCTGAGAGTGAAAGATACCCATTCCCAAATGCAAAAATTCCTTTTGCACTAATTGGTTGTGATGACGAGAAAGATGGAACACTCCCATCGGTCTGGACAAATAAATACATGTGGATAGGTTTTTGCATAGCTTTGTTATGGGGGCTAATGAAGGGATGGAATTTTTACAATCCAAAAGTCCCAGATATGAATATAGACATTGATCTGGCTCCATACTTTAGTGATCCAGGATGGAATGGTATGTGGAACATAAAATTTGCTGTTTCTGCATTTTTACTTGCAATTACAATTTTCTTTGAATTAAATGTACTAATTAGTTTAGTCATTGGTTTTTTTCTTTATCGAGCTTGTTTATGGGGAGGAGAAGTAACAGGTATAAAAGTATATTCAGAATTTCCATGGAGATATCACCAAGCTCTTGGAGCTTATCTTGGATACTTTTTTGTAGTACTATTCTTTACGAGGAAGTATTTATTCAGAGTCATAAAGAGTGCCATAAAAGACAAAGATAAAAATGAAGAAGACATAATGTCTAATCGTTCCGCACTTATTCTGCTTGTTGGATGTTTTGTTGGATCTATATGTTGGGCAAAATATATTGAAGTATCATTGCTAAGCATCTTCATCTACTTTACTTTCTTACTAATTCTAGGGTTTGTATGCGCAAAATTCCGTGCGGAGTGTGGATTAGCCTCCGGTTATTTCACTCCATATAATGCAATGATACTTTTAACCGCTATGGGTGGCATAATGACCTTTGGTAGCAGTGGAATTTTGACAACCTTACTTTGTTCTGGATTTCTAACAGTAACTGTATTCTTCCTGATTCCAGGAGCACAACTTGAACTTATTCAGCTCGGACGAAATATGAGAATTCAACCACGTCATATAACATACACTTGTCTTCTCGGACTATTTGGCGGAATATTTATTGGTGGTTGGGTTTTCCTGTCGAATGCATATGCCATTGGCGGCGACAATATAAGATTCCAATGGGGTTTCAATGGTCTTTCCTGGTTTTTCAATTCATTTAATACCGACCTGGCAAAAGCAACAACAGAACTTTCAAAAACAGTTCATGAAACCGGAGTTACAGACAACATAGATTATGGAACAAGAACCATCTTTGCATTTGGTGGCATATCGGTAATATTGACAATACTTAGACAGTTCTTCTCCGGTTTCTGGTTTCATCCAATTGGTTTTATTCTAGGAAGTTCATATATGATGGAGAATGTATGGGGCAGTGTTCTGACAGCGTGGATTATCCGCAGTTCTGTATTAACATTTGGTGGTGCAACTTGTGTAAAAAACAAGCTTCAGCCTTTCTTTGTTGGTGTTTTTGTGTCATCAATATTGGTATTAGTAATATTCTATATAGTGGGTACATACATGCGTGCAATCGGGGTTGAAAATATTTATGGAGTATTACCTTAATGATAAAAAATAATAAAAACTTAGTAAGCGCGTTCTGCACAATACTATTTTTTATACTTACAATGCTATCTATTGTCTGTTTTTTAAACTTGTTTTCACCAGAAATTTATAAAATGCCAGCAGAGAGATTTACGGACTTCAGTTCGACTGAACTATTAACGGCATTGGATACAAACTCAATAAGTAATGAATTTAAGCAGATTGCACAAATGGGATCCAGGTCTCCTGGACAAACTGGACATAAACAATGTGCCAAGTTTATTGAACAAACATATAGAGAAAGTGGATTACAAGTTTTAATTCAGGAACACGACACCGCATTTCCTCTGTGTGATAATTCTGAAGTTCTGGTAGACAAAATTAAAACTACAGTAGAGATCCATCCCCTACCACCAAATCATCTACAACCAATGATAACAAGTCAAGATGGTTTAACTGGTAAATTGGTCCTAATTAGCGACAATTACATCAATACCGCAAATAATTTCACAAACAAGATTGCATTAATAGACTACAGCAAACCATTATCTATTGCCGCTGGAGATATGATTAACAATTATGCCGTAATGGGATTTAAGGCAGTTTTAATATCTCACAGCATGGGGATATCCGAACTTAACTGGCAAAACCTAAATGATATGAACATGCAGATTCCTGTGAACTATATATCAGCCGTGGCAGATAAGCAAATTTTTGATTATGTCGACAAGAACATTACTATCAAACTAAACACCAGATTTAAAAATATTGCTTCAAAAAATATTCTTGGAATATTAAGCAATAATAACAAAGAAGCCATAGTTGTTCCCGTTAGTTATGATGGATTCACAATGCTTCCAGACTTAAACAACGGTTCATTTAATGCTCTACAGATTGCAATACAACTGCAACTGCTAAAGGGGCTTCAGGACTACGACAAAACAACATTCAAACGAGACATCATATTTGTTGCAACAGCTGGAGATATGAATGGTCGTGACAGCCAAAATGAAATTTTAAGAACTATTGGCAGAATTGGAGAGGGTAAATTTCGTCAAACTTATTTTACCGACGAAAAAGATAAAAACAGCAAGACACTCCATGAAATAGAGACTATTAACAAATCATTTGAAAATAAAAAATTCTGCGTTGACCCCATCGAAACAAAAAAAATTCTCAATTCATATAGTGATGAAGAAAAGACTTTTTTTACAGAGCAGTTCAAGTATGTTCTTCGTTATTATGTATTTAAAAAATCTGAAATACTTGTTCAGGCAAAAGCCGAAACAAAAAAACAATTAATACTAGATCTTGATAGTACAGAATATAAAGCATTTATTCATGCCAAAAGACAATTCGATAAGATAAACGAATTATCATCCTACCCTATTAACAAACTACTTCATGTAACTAAGAAAAAAAATAACCCATTTATCGGTTTTCATAACAAACTAGAAAACAGGTTCAAGCATTTATACTCTTATCATTCTAATATGAATCTACGATTAACTCAGAACATTGAAATCAACAAGTCATTATCTGTCTATGATAATTTAATCATTTTTGCACCAGCATTCGCAACAACAGATGAAGAGACAGACATTGAAACAATCAGTTTTTCAAGTGGCGAAGATATTGAACACGGTGCAACTGCAGTTGCCATGAAAGATATACTACAAAATGCAATTTTTGATTTAAATATGGAAAACAAAGTAAACCTCACATTTTCAGGCAAGAAGCACGGAAACATTATATTATCAGATATTGCAAAATTGCCACTTCATTCAGAATACTGGTCAGAATTATCATATCCAGCATTTAGTATTCTGTCTATAGGAGGCAACTATGATAATTATGCATCGCCTCTAAATATTGATTTCAGTTCTCAACTCAAATCAATTGATAAAACACTACAGATCTTTGGTCTATCTTTTTTGTCAATGATTAATGGCAATGGTCAGTTTGAAAAATTAAAATACAGTTCATTGAATGATATTAACGGGTATGTATATGCATCAAGCGTAGGCAATTCTGTTGTTCCAAACTTTCCGCTTGAAGGTGCTCTAATTACCAGAAAACTAAACAGTCAGACCGACAGAATATTTCAAAATGACAGAGGTTATAGTTCAATTAACTTCTTTTTCACAAATCCTTATGGATACTATTCAAAAGATATGATTCTCTCCAAATTTTTAACATACTCATATTCTCCAGAAGCAGCTTTGTTTGATGAAAATGGGTTGATATATTTTTACAAAGATGAAGGGCAAGCTGCGCAGAGAATTTATAAATCCATGTTGCTGAAGAATAAATCAAAAGACGTAAATATTGTCTTATTCAGAGGTGAACCAGTTGCAATCTTAGACAAGATAAATCCTCAAACACTCAAAGCATATAGTGATGCAGTTTTTATTTCAAAAAAAGGGCTGGAAGAATTTCCAAATAAACATCGTTTTAATAGAGAAGAAGGTATATTAGATTTTATTAAACCAGACCAAAGATTTTTTGTTGAGCTTAAATCAGGGTCGGCTGACAATGAATTAGTTTTAAACACCCGTGCATTTATGCTTGGGATTCCAAGTGATTTCACTGGAAATGACAACAAAGATATTGATGGTATTGGCTACCTTCCAATGGCAAACAAAATCCTATACAATATTCCGAAAGAAACTGCAAAATCAATGAGCTTTATAAACAACAAGCGAATTGAACTACAAAAAGAATATGGTATGATTGACGAAATGACTATGACTTTTCATGCAAAAGGAATAGAAAATAGAGACAAAAGCAATTTAAAGAATCTTTCATACGTAGACCAAAACCATGCCGCAACTCAATCAGTAACATACAACACTTTAAATCATCCTGTTATTCGTAATTCCATTTCTGAAGCAATAATAGGCGTTCTATGGTATATGGCTCTACTTGTTCCATTTGCATTTTTCTTTGAAAAATTAGTCTTTGGTTTTACAGACATAAGAAAACAAATATTTGCTCAATCCACAATCTTTATTATTGTATTCATCCTATTAGGACTTCTACATCCTGCATTTCAGATGATACGATCCTCTTCTATGATATTACTAGGATTTATAATAATGCTTATTTCTATAGGAATTACACTCATTCTCTCTGGAAAATTTAAAGAGAATATTGATGCACTCAAAAAGAGCCAGGGACATATAAAAGGAGCTACAGTCAATACATCAGGCATACTTGCTACCGCATTTATGCTAGGATTAAACAATATGCATAGAAGAAAAGTAAGAACAGGTCTTACATGTGCAACACTTGTACTACTAACATTTGTCATGATTTGTTTTACATCAATACAAAGTGACATTGTTGACACCTTAACTCCTATTGCAAAAGCTAGCTATCAAGGAATACTAATTAAAGAAAAATTCTTCAAACCCATAAGTAATGGAGAAGTTACTGCATTAAACAAAAGATATGGCGAAAACTATTCAATAAATGCCAGAACAATGTATTTAGGCAAAAGGAGTTGGCGAACAAAAGAACTACTTCCTCCAGAGATTACCGCATCAATCGGAAGCGGTGATGATGCAAGATCATGTGAATTATCTTCAGGAATACTATTTTCTCAGACAGAACCATTACGCAATAACATTAAACTACTAACCAACAGAGGATGGTTTACCGAAGAACAAAAGAATGTAAATAATGTTATATACCCAATCATTATCTCCGACAAAACAGCTGAAGCTCTAAGCATTTCTCCTGAAAATGTTAACACACAAGACATTGTTATTGAACTTAATTCTAAAAAGTTTATTGTACATGGAGTTTTCGAATCTTCTTCATTGGAAAACCTAGTGGATTTTGACGGTGACAATCTTCTACCATTCGATATAACAGCATTAGTTACTCCAAAAATATATAATGGCTATATTCTTGCAGAAAAAGAAGATATAAAAATTCCGGCCTCTGACCTTTTCATTGGATTAAATGGGAAATTCAACGCCGACGTTCAAGTAAATGCACGCATTACATCCGTAGCAGTAGAAATGAAAGATGTTAATTTTAAAGAAGCAAAACATGAAATAGACAATTATCTTGAACAAAGTGGCAAAGGCACCTATTATGGATTAGCAGGAATTGCATATTTTGGCAGAAGAGCTAGAGAAAGCTCACTGATTGGATTAATTGACATGCTAATTCCCCTGCTGATTGCAGGACTTACTGTTTTAAACACTATGAAAGGCTCTGTATATGAAAGAAAAGATGAAATCTATGTCTACAATGCTGTAGGAATTGCACCCAAATATGTTTTCTTCATGTTCATAGCCGAAGCAGTTGTATATTCCGTTGTCGGAGCTCTACTTGGATATATTCTCAGTCAGGGAGTTGGACGCATACTTATGTATTTAGGCTGGACAGGTGGATTAAATATGAACTTTACATCAATTGCAACTGTATATGCATCGTTGACAATTACAGCGGCTGTATTTCTGTCAACAATATATCCGGCAAGGCAAGCAATGAAAATTGCAGAACCAGCCGACGAGGCTGGCTGGAAACTTCCAGAGCCAAAAGACAATAAAATATGTTTTGACCTTCCTTTTACATACGATCACACTGAACGAATTGCTGTAATGGCATTTTTCTACAAATACCTTATAAATCATGGTGACGGAAGTTCTGGACCATTTTTTGCAAACAAACCCGTAATGGGAATATCTCAGGAACTGGACAAACTGGACAACGACGGTTATATTCCCAAAATAGAAGTTACCATATGGTTAAAACCCTTTGATTTAGGTGTATCTCAAAACATGAAGATTGAGCTTGCAACTGATGAAGATACTGGTGAATATATATCAACCATAACACTTACCCGACTTTCAGGAACATTAGAATCATGGAGTAGACTAAATGTCAGATTTGTAAAGAAAATACGTCAGCATTTCTTACACTGGAGAGCTGTTTCCAACGAAATGAAAAAAGAATTGTTTTACGAAGCACAGTCCATAATTATAAAAGAAGTGAAATCTGGAGAAGAAGTGAATGGCTGATACAAAAAAAATTGATAAAGAATTAGAACAATATCGTAATCTGCTAGACACTCCAACTACATTTGAAGATGGATTCGGTTGGACAACAATTATTGGAATAATTTTTTGCGGCGTAGTCATGATGCCTGGTGCAATTTATCTTGGTTTGATGACAGGCGGAAGCATGAGTAGTGCTGCAACTTGGGTTACTGTTATTCTTTTCAGCGAAATCTCACGTCGCGCAATGAAGCCTATGAGCAAAGGAAATCTAATTATTCTTCTACATGCAGCAACAGCAATGCTGGCTGCAAACATTATGTTTCCTGGCGGACCGTTTGGACAAATTATATATCGTACATATCTGGTAACTTCAGATGCTGCAAGAGACCTTGGAATGCGCGATGCATTCCCAACCTGGTTCTGTCCAAAACCAGATAGTGAAGCAATAACAGAACGATTACTCTTCCATATTGATTGGATAAAACCAATTGCACTATTATTCTTTATCTCTGTTATAGGTGTAATAAAAAAATATACAATGGGTTATTTCTTTTTTAGACTATGTTCAGATGTTGAGAATCTACCATTTCCAATGGCTCCAATCCAAGCACAGGGAGCTCTTGCTTTGACAGAGGTTGAAAAAAGTGAGGAAGAACTTGAAAAAGAAGAGGAAGAAGCTGCAAAAAAAGGAGAAAAAACATTTTCAAAATGGCGAATATTCTCCTTGGGATCAGTAATTGGTATTGCATTTGGTGTCATTCAGATTGGCGTACCTGCTGTTACCGGCTTATTACTTGATAAACCATTTTTTATTATTCCACAGCCATTTATTGATACAACTACATTAACCGAAAGTATACTACCAGCCACACCTACTGGTCTTATTCTTGATGTAGGTATAATTCTACTAGGATTTGTACTGCCATTTTGGGCTGTTGTAGGTTCCTTTACGGCTATTCTGCTTACAGTCGTTTTAAATCCAATTCTACAACACATGGGAATCCTTGCTCAATGGCAACCAGGTATGGATACAATCAACACTAGTTTTGTTAATGGAATTGATTTCTGGATGAGCTTTGGTATCGGCAGTGCAGCAGGCATTGCAATTATAAGTGTATATTCAACAGTTACGGATATTGTCAAAAAAACCAAGTTGGCTAAAAACAAGAAGGCACAAACAGAAGCTGATATTCATGACCGAGGAACTTCCAATCTCTGGAAAACACCAGATCTTGGCAGAGGAGATTACCCAATGTGGCTAGCACTTGTGGGATACGTTGTTGCGTCTTCAGCCATGGTTATTGTATGCAGCAGTCTCATACCTGGAATCATATGGTTCCTTATTATCTTTGCTTTTTTCTACAGTCCTTTTATCTCATATGTCAACGCAAGACTTCTCGGTATTACTGGTCAAAAAGTAGACATTCCTTTTGTGAGAGAAGGTGCATTTATTCTTTCAGGATGCAAAAGTATTGACATATGGCTCGCACCTGTTCCAATCGAGAACTATGGTCTGCAGGCTCAAGCATTTAGAGTAAACGAACTTACAGGAGTCAATTTCAGGTCATTGTTGAAAGCAGACCTAGTCGTTGTTCCAGTGCTATTTATACTGTCATTTATATTCTGGGCATTTATATGGCAATCAAATGCCGTCCCGTCCGACATATATCCCGCAGCTCAAAAAAACTGGGAACTTATGTCAAAACAAAACACCCTACTATATTCATCAACTTTTAGACTGGAAGATGAAGAAAATAGTGAAAAATCATTTGCTGATTCTGAATTTGCAAAAGCTCTGCATCCAAAGGTAATTACTAGTGGTGCAGCTTTGACTGTTACGCTATTTGCCATCTTTACTATATTTGGATTGCCAACCATGTTAATCTTCGGAATGATAAGAGGATTTGGACAACTGCCACATTTTATGATTCTTGAAATTGTAGGAGCTGTTATAGGACGATTCTATTTCCAGAAAAAATTTGGTTCAAATAATTTTCTACGTATGGCTCCAACCCTTTTAGCAGGCTATTTTACTGGTGTCGGGCTTATTGGCATGGCAACTATAGCTATGACTTTAATCAAAAATGCGGTATCCAGCTCACCATTTTAAGGATAAAAATGAATACAAATGATAAAAATGAATATAATCAGGTAAAGCTTCCTCTAAGAATTGCTATGGAAGTAGTATTACAAGGAATTAAAATCCGGTTGGGTCGTTCAATTGTTACTATTACCGGTGTTATATGTGGTATTGCCTTTCTAATGTCAATATTAACCGGGCAGATGATTAAAAATGGGGTGAAAAAAGAAGATGCTATCCGCGAAGAAGTAACTCGTATAAACAACTTCGTCAAAGCCGAAGTCGGATTTTTAAATAATAAAACAATTAGTCTGGTAGTTGCAGGCAAACTATCTGAAATAGAACTGAGAACGCTTGAATCATTTGAAAAAGAAAAAATAAAAACCATACAAATTGATAAAAACACACAAATTGATAAAAACCTTAAATCCATTAAAAAAGTTTCTGAAAAAGAATTCTCAGGAGAAGAAAGCACTGCTCTATTCTTAATGGGGGCTGGTAAAATCCCCGATAGAAAATGGAAAGTACTCTTAGCAAAACATCATCCAAAAATATTGGCAACAACAATTTCTCACGCAAAAATAAATAATATTTCGGAAAACCAGTTGATTGAACTCTCAAGAATATGGTCTCAGGACGAAACATATAAAAAATTACAAAAAGAACAACAGGACAAATTCAAAAATATCTGGATTGGAATAATTTCTCTTCTTGTAACAGTGATAGGAATAATGAATGCAATGCTTATGTCAGTCACAGAACGTTTTAGAGAAATTGGCACAATGAAATGCTTGGGTGCTTTATCTGGATTCATAAAACATATTTTTCTAATAGAATCATCTTTAATGGGAATTGCTGGAGGCTTTTCAGGAGTAATCATAGGTGCCGTTTTCTCCATATTTGCATATTCATTCTCATATGGATTCAGCTTGGTATGGACATCCATTAATTTTCTTAAACTAGGTGAATACGGATTAGCTTGCCTGCTCATAGGAATAATCCTTTCAATACTTGCTGCTTTATATCCGGCAAGAATTGCTTCGAAAATGGTTCCAGCTGATGCATTAAGGTCAAATTTATAAAGGGTATTATGATATTAGAAAAAGAAAAAATAAATTTACTTTTCAAGAAGCCTACAAACGAAAAAAAGAAGGTGATCATACGAGGTGTTGATATTGTGAAAACATATAAAACAGGAGAACAAATAACTCATGCACTTCGCGGAGCAACTCTTGATGTCTTTAAAGGTGAATATTTGTCAATTATGGGACCTTCAGGTTCTGGCAAATCCACTCTTTTCAATGCCATTGGTGCTCTTTCAAAACCAACTTCAGGCAAAGTATATATTGATCAGGTGGATATAGCACAATTAGATACCGAAGAACTGGCATGGCTCAGATGCAGAAAAATCGGTTACATTTTTCAGTCATACAACCTGATACAAGTAATGACATGTCTGGAAAATGTGACTCTACCAATGAGTTTTGCTGGAATTGATGGCGAAGAAGCAAGAGAAAAAGGCATTAAAATATTAAAAACGGTTGGACTTGGTCATAGAATCCTTCATAAACCAGCAGAACTCTCCGGGGGACAACAACAAAGAGTTGCAATTGCAAGAAGCCTTGCCAACTCCCCTGAAATTATTCTGGCTGATGAACCAACGGCAAATCTCGACCAGAATACAGGACAGGAAATGATTACCTTGCTGCGAAAACTCCAGAAAGAATTGAATGTCACAATTATATCAGCAACACATGATCTGAAAATGCTTCAGGCATCAGATAGAATATTGTGGATTGACGATGGCAGAATTATTAAAGCGGCTAAACCTGAAGACATTAATTTTAAAAGCGGTGAATTTCACTAATAAACTTAGTGTAAAGAATATTATCCACAGATTACGCAGATTAAAAAGATTAAAAAAGAGAATATCTTTTCTCGTACAGAGGCACGAAGAACGCAGAGAAAAAGTGTTCACCTCGGGGCTTGCCCCCGTGGAAACCATGATAGGGCTAACAGCCCGTAACAACTTAGCCTAGGGCAACGCCCTAGGAAGCATAATAAAAACAACGTTTTCTCCTGCTCACAGCAGTGAATGTCGTAATATAATGAAGACAAAAAACAAAAAAATGTAGTAAAGTAATCGGAACAGTAAAGATGCGCATAAACAAAGATATAATTATAAGTACAGAAAATGTTAAAAAATTGTACATCACTGGAGACGAAGAACTCTGGGCTTTGAAAGGAATATCTTTGGATATTTATAAAGGTGAATTTATATCAATCATGGGACCTTCAGGCTCAGGAAAATCAACCCTATTCAACCAGATTGGTGCCCTCGATGTTCCAACAGAGGGCAAAGTGTTTTTTGAAGGTCGATCTGTTTTTGATATGACTGAAAGTCAACAAGCATGGTTCAGATGTAATCGTATAGGATATATATTTCAAACCTTTAACCTAATACAAGTTATGTCTGCATTACAAAACGTTACCTTACCAATGATTTTTCAAGGCACAAGCAAAGAGGAAGCTGCAGATCGCGGATCCCAAATACTTGAAAGAGTTGGACTAGGACATCGTCTACATCATAAACCATTCGAACTTTCAGGTGGACAACAACAGCGAGTAGCTGTAGCAAGAGCTCTTGCTAATTCTCCATCTGTAATACTGGCTGATGAACCAACAGGTAATCTGGACACTCAAACTGGTGAAGAAATTATCAACCTTTTAAAGGAACTCAACAGAGATGACGGTGTTACTGTAATTTGTTCTACCCACGATACTAAAATGCTTAAATCTTCCGAACGCGTATGCTGGATACTTGACGGGGAACTAAATAAAATTCTAACCCAAAATGAATTTAAACTTGAATCAATGGAAAACGATAATCAAGGAAAATAAATGTTTAGAAAAAAAATTAAAAAATTATCTGATGATGAAAAAAAAATTCTTGAACAGGCAATACCTACATCAGAAATACTAAATGGAATCGTCCATATGCATCCATCTGTTAAAAGAATAAAACATCCACACCATGGATTTTCTCTGAAATGGAATAATCCGGAAAACAGACAAAAAAAAGTATTTCGACCTCTCTCTAAAAATAGAGATAGAATTCTACAACTCGATGAAGTTGGGCGACGAACCATTGAACTCATTGACGGTAAAAAAAATGTCAGAACAATTGCAAATACAATCGGAGATGAATTCAAATTTGATAACGATAAGGCTACTGCAGCAATGATTACTTTTCTTACTATGCTTCAAAAAAAAAATATTATACAAATTAGTGTTAAATAGGGCTTACTGTTTAATGTGAGAATGCCTAAGATTTTGCTATAAGACACTTTCGCCTTTAGCTTGCTAAAGGTACAGTGTTGCATAGTAAAAGGTTAGGTATTATCGCATTAAATATTCATAAATCACATGAACTTTATATTAAAGTTCATCTGCAAGCTTTTTGACCTAAATGTGCT
>Ga0307987_1000213_pt1 | contig 36551 bp, 34 predicted proteins | sample EllFjometagen181_FD_203157 | JGI IMG/M metagenome (GOLD analysis project Ga0307987, IMG submission 203157) | Marine microbial communities from Ellis Fjord, Antarctic Ocean - #181 | ecosystem: Environmental > Aquatic > Marine > Unclassified | place: Southern Ocean | collected 2014-10-08 | reverse complement strand
AAACTCCTCCGAAGCCATCTGGCCGAGCCGGGGGACGACCTTATTTTTGCAGCGGATCTGAACGGACAGGTGGGATGTTCGTCGGTCACCAGCTGGGATGCCAATTCCGGAAAAACCACCGAAGAACTTCTGTTTCGTCTTGAAATCCTGCCTATCATTGCCGAACATGAATGGGCGTGCGCCTGCAAGGATGTGAGCAACGCGGGCCTGTTGGGAACCCTTTCCATTATGATGGAAAACTCGGGACAAGGGGCATTGATAGATCTTGATACGATCCCCTGCCCTGCCCCCCTTTCGCTCTCCCAGTGGCTGCTTTCCTTTCAGAGTTTCGGATTTATCCTGTCTGCCAAACCTGAATTTTCAACCCGTATTATTTGCCTATTCAAAGAGAGAGGTATTGACGCTGCTGTTGTGGGAGAGGTTCTGGACAGCCATACCGTCACGGTGGTTCACGACTCCGAATCCAGAGAAATGTTTAATTTTGAAAGAGATCAGATCACCGGTATAACCTGTGATCCCGGTAATTGAAATGCACCACTTGCAACATCAAAACAATAAAGCGCTGATCATCGGATCCGGCATCGGTGGTCTGAGTATGGCCATCATACTTTCCAAACTCGGTTTTGATGTGACGGTTATAGAAAAAAACCGGCAACCCGGCGGCATGCTCAGAAGTTATGTTCGCCGGGGAATTCACTGTAATGTGGGAATTCACTACCTGGGAGCCCTGGATAAGGGACAGGTCCTTCGACGGTTGTTTGATTATCTTGGGATTACGGAAAAACTGCCGTTGATACGTATGGGGGCCCATGGGCCGGTGGACCGTTACTATTTCACCAACGCCGTTGATGGTCCTCGACAGTTTGACATGCCCGTGGGATTGGATGCATACGAAGCCAGCTTGAAGGAGGCTTTTCCAAAGGAGCAAAGCGCCATTGACGGCTTCATGGCGATGCTCCGTAAAAGCGCTGAAGCACTGGATCGACTTGAATTTCTTTTCAGGAACCCATCCCCGGCCGATCTGATCGATCAAACCGAACCGTTGTGGGACGTACTGGATCAATTGGGGTGTTCACCCGGACTCAAAAGTGTATTGAGCGTTCCATCGGTATGGATCGGTGTACCGCCACCCCTGTGCCCACAATTTTACCATACCATGACCCTGGCAAGTTATCTCTTTTCCGCATGGCGGCTGGAAACCCATGGCGCTCACTTGGTAAAACTGCTGGTTCAGCAGCTGACCGACCTGGGGGGCAGGGTTATTTGCGGGCAGGCCGTTCGCCGTATTAATGTTCACGGGGGAATGACGACAGGGCTTACCCTGGAAAACGGGGAACAGTATGATGCGCCCCTGGTGGTGGGTACGGTGCATCCCAATGTCGTGCTGGGCCTTCTCGGCTCAGAAAAAATCAAACCTTCCTACCGGCGCAGAATTACAGGGCTTCAAAATACGGACGGCATGTTTGCGGTCAATGCCTTGGTATCCGCCGCAGCTCACAAGCCCCTTCCCCATAATGTGTTTTCCATGAAGACCGACACTGGCGGGACGGTCCATGATGTGATCTACGCGCAACTGCGGCCCAGTGGCCGCCCTGAATCTCTGTTGCTCACACTCATTACCAGTGGGCACAATGAATTATGGCAGCCATGGAATAAGACGCGCACCGGGTATCGGGGCGCCGCATATGAAGCGGCAAAGATGACACTTGCCCGTGGGCTCATTCAAAAAATCGAACCGGTCACCGGTCAATTAAAGGGCCTGAAAGTGATCGATACCTACACGCCGCTGAGCATTCGGGACTGGGTCAACAGCCCCAATGGCTCTGCTTATGGCGTGATGCGATCTAACAGACAACTGCTATCAGCGGCCCTGCTGAACCGTACCGCTATTAAAGGGCTGTATCTGGCGGGTCAAAGTGTCATGGCCCCCGGCATTCTGGGAACGATCCTCGGATCCCTGGTCACTACAAAATTCATTGTGGGGCCAGACCGGTTCGAAAAAGAGGTTCAACTCTGAAGAAAGGGGAACCCCATGGTAGAAATTGTTTGGAGGCATTCTGATTCTGATGATAAAGTTTATGTACAGGCGAGTTCACTGTCCGGCCATGATCTTGATATTGTTGTTTTCAGCCTATCCGGCAACTGCTGCTGGTCTGCCGGGTGGCGGACCCGCGGACATCGCCCACACCAGCACTGACGTAATCCTGCTAATATCGTACATCCTGCTGGCGCTGGTGTTTTCCTTCCTTTGCAGCATCGCTGAAGCGGTCCTTTTGAGCCTTACGCCCTCCTACATTGCCGGTCTCAATGACAGTAAACCAAAACTTGCAGCGTTACTGAAACGCCTGAAACAGGACAACATCGACCAGTCCCTGGCAGCCATTCTCACATTGAACACCATCGCCCATACGGTGGGCGCCATCGGTTCCGGTGCCAAAGCCACGGTGGTGTTCGGCAGCGCCTGGTTCGGCCTGTTCTCCGCGCTTATGACACTGATGATCCTTTTTCTCTCTGAAATCATCCCCAAAACCATCGGCGCCGTCTACTGGCGAAGCCTGGCCGGGCCCATGGCGCAATTTGTCCGTATTTTGATATGGACCCTGTATCCCCTGATCTGGGTCTCGGAAGCACTGACCCGCCTGGTCGCCCGTGGAAGAAATGCCCATGTGTTCAGCCGCGATGAATTCGTCGCCATGGCCGGCATCGGAGAGCACGCCGGGAAAATAGACCCACGCGAATCCCGGATTATCCGGAACCTGTTCCGGTTCGATTCCCTCACCGCCACTGACATTATGACACCACGAACGGTGGTTGTGGGGCTTTCGCAAGAAATGAGCGTCACCGAAGCGCTTGATATCAAACCCGCCAGAACCTTCTCACGTCTGCCCATCTATGAGGGTGATCTGGACCATATCACCGGATTCATTCTAAAGGATGACCTGTTGAACACCCAGGCAATGGACGGCGGTGATATCAAAATCGAGACATTGAAACGGGAAATCAAAACCGTACCCGGCAATATGTCCCTTTCGAATCTGTTTGGATTTTTACTGGAGGAGCGGCAACATATCGCCCTGGTGGTTGATGAATACGGCGGGACCAAAGGGCTGGTGACCAAAGAAGATGTGATCGAGACCCTGCTGGGCCTGGAAATTGTCGACGAAATGGACAAGGTCCAGGATATGCAAATCCTGGCAAGGCAGCAATGGGCCAAACGGGCCAAAGCGCTTGGATTGGACACGAAAGCCGAGTAAATTTCAGGTTTGAGAATCAGGAAATCGGCTCCCTTATTTAAAGATTCCCTTACTGCGTCACCTGAACATCCACCCAGTCCATATCCCACCAGGGTCCCAGAGCAACTCCGTCGGGATCATCCACAACAAAATAAAATCTGTAATTCCCAGGGGGCAATGCGCTATTCATTACTTCAAAGGATGAAAGATCAATAATCGGATTTTGTAGACACAGGTTGATCCCCTCGTGCCATCCAGTGGGGTAAACATAGCTATACCAGTTGCCCGGGTATGCAAACGGCGTGGTGGCGGCAACCCACCAATCGGCGTTTCGGCCAGCGGAACTGCCTGGCGTGACATTGATTTTAACGGAGATCAGGGTTCCTTGTGGGACCGAAAGCGATTCATCGGAGCCGTTGACTTTAATATCCAGATTAAGCGGTACAACACCCCCTCCGCCACCCCCCCCATCCCAGCCGGCAATACGCGCCAGCAGCCACCAGAAGGCTTTGGCCTTGTTGTCGCAGCTCCCATAGGTGGTATGTCCCGCTTGATCCCCATGGTACTGCGGATGTTCCATGGGAATGCCGTTCACCCTATATTGCTCGCCGCCATACCAGCAATCCAGATCGGCAAAATCAAAAAGGATTTTATTATTTTGCCGACAATAATCGCGAATCTGGTTGTTGCGATCCACCCGGTTCTGATCTTCACTCTGAGCATTTCCCGTGAAATAGACGAATGTTACACCCGGATACTCACTCTCCAACTGGGCCATGGCATCCAGGTAGGCCTGAACCTGTGAACTGCTGTAATAGTCCAATTGTGTACACCACGCCCACATGGAAACATTGATATCATGGGTATTCAGCATCCCCCGGGTGATATTGAGGGCACTGGTTCCCTCCCAGTAATACTCCGGCGTCACATAGGTTTCGCAATAACCGGAAAGGGTCTGGCCTTCCATCATGGCCAGATATTCACGGGTTGCCGGCATTGTGCAGTTATCCGGATAGAATGCGTATTTATTGTTGCTGCTGGAGAGCCGATCAAGCCCCGTATAGATCTGCTCCCCGTGGGATGTATGGGCGTAATGGACCTTCAACGTGCTTTTGACCTGATTAATCCAGGAATCGGGGATCGGGGATAGATCCGTACAGGTATGGTCCACAATAAAACCTTGAGCCTCCACCCCCTCACCCACAAAAAACAAACTTGCAATCATTACCATCAGGGCTGGAATGAATTTCCGAGCAGAAGATTTCATGACGAATCCTCCAAAACTGAAAAAAGGCCAAGGTTAGCGTTTATCGGGTAATGATCATATTTGCACTATGTACTCGAATTGTCAAATGAAGCCGGGAAACGGCTTCTGGCCTGTGTGAGGGTTCCCAGGCGATAAACGAGACGTTTACAGACAATCAACGTATGGGCAAACCGTTGTTTAAAAGCGATGGGTCTGGATCCAAGATCCCTCTGATGCGTTTGCACTATGATTTCTTCAAATGCCCGTTCGTGATCCACCAAACGCAGCGAAATGATTTGAAAATCCTTCTGGGATCGCGCCTTGGAAATCAGAAAAAGGGTTTCCACCAGCCTGGGAATAAAATCGGGATTCATTTCAGCCAGCAGATGGGCCGTTTCCACATCCACGGCGTCCATGGCAGCGCTCTCTTCCACCAGAAGACGCAACTGTTCCAACCAAACGCTCATGGGGGCCGCATCAACCGCTGACAGCTCCCCCTGGGTCTGGAGGGTTTGAAGGGTAGACTGAAGGGCTGTTACATCCAGCGGAACCGGTCCGGGACCTCTGCTGGCATTGAACCGGGCGGCAATTTCTTCCCCGATGGATGGGAGTTTTTTTCCAGCATCCCTGATGTTCTGAAAGAATTTTGCCAGCAGATCTTCAGGCCATACCAGAAGGTTGATGGTCCAAGTGAACAGGACTCCCAGGAAAATACCCACGAGGCGTTCTGTGGGCGGCGCCAGGCTCGTCATGGCCGTCAGATCATGAACAGTGGCCACGAGATAGCAGAGCCCTGCCTGGCATCCCAGATAGGCGGAACCCGGCCTTCCTCCCCAGATGTATGCAAAAAAGAATACAACCGTAAACAGCGACATACAGAGGACCAGGGTGGACTCCACCTGAAAAGCGAGAAATGTATAGCCGGCAGCCGCCCCCACCAGGCATCCCGTAAACCGCAATAACCCCTTGTGGGTTGTGCTCATGAGGTCCTGTTGCAACACGGTAATCACCGCCACAGAAACGTTGAGCGCCCCCCCCGGAATATCGGCCCAGAACCAGAACCAGAAAACAGAGACGATCCCCAGGGCCCCCTTGATGGCATATTTGAGGGAAGGGATATGAAGGGTGCGCGCACGACCTAAGAAAACAAAACGGTACAGGTCGGACCGTTCTTCAACGACACTTTTCTCAGGAACAGCCGCCACTTCACTGACAGAGTTTTCCCGGGTTTTAAACGTCAGATCATCGACAATACGCCGCAGCAGAAAAATCAGTTCCAAAAAAAGGAGATAATCGAGTACCCCATAAGCCTCTTTTCGCCCATCAACAACGGTTTTGCCATAATCCGATTCTAGCTGCACCAATGCCTGTTGGATCTCTTTTGCCGACGGGTCTTTATGGTCCAGAGACCAACCTTGGGTTTTCGCCGGCAGGCCCAGTTTGACGGAAAGATCTTCCATGGCCGCCCGATGGTTATCCTGATATGCCCGATCCGAACGATGCCGGGACAATTCTTGATAGAAGGCGTGAAAATCCTCAATCCGATTACTGAGCCGATTGATGAGGGCCGTAAGTATCTGTGGATCACCCCTGAGCAACTTCATTTCAAAAGTGGCATCCTTTAAAAGACTCCCTATTTTTCGAGACCCTTTTATCAATTCCCCGTACGGCGCTTCTACCGCTTCCAAACGGTAATCATTTGCCATATATTGCCGCACGATCTCCTGAATCCATTCAAAGGTCCTGGTCCGATGACGAACAAAATCTTCTTTAAGCGTCTCATGCGCATAGTCGGGAAAAAGAACCACGTTCAGAACCAGGGAGACCAGTACGCCAATGGTAATGGCGGCACCCCGGTGAACCGTGATATAGACCGTGATATCCGGCTGCGTCATCCCCACCATTGAAATGAGGACGCCGTTCATAATAAAATAGCTCCAGAAATAGCCGTTTCCGGCAGTGACTCCCAGATAGAACCCCAGGACCGACAGAGAGAAAAATGCGATGGTATAGGTCAGATGCAACTGAAGAAAAAGACCGGTCAGCACCACCGCCAGAAAACAGCCGCAACAGGCCCCGCCGGCCCGCATCCAGCCTTTCCGAATGGAGGCCGCCACATTGGGCTGCATCATGACCAGGGTGGTGATGCCCGCCCAGTAGGCTTCCTTTAAATCCAGAAAGTAAGTGAGCATGATCGATATGACACAGGCCAGGGCCGTCTTGAGTGCCTGTCGGGTCTGCCGGGTGCCCCATGCGAAATCGTGAAAGGTAGCGGATAAATCGGTGTAGATGAGCCCGAAATGGTCCCGCAGGGTCATGGCGTTTCTTTCTTTTCGGATCCCAGCAGGATCAGGGTACGGACGTCGGCCCCCATACGGAACTGAACATCCGGAGGCGTATCCATAATTTTGATCCGAACCGGAAAACGGTATTGAAGCCTGATCCAGTCAATGGTGGGGGATATGTAGGGAAGCGCTCCCTGGGGCCGGTCAGTGCGACTGACGCCGGTCCCCATACTGGTCACCCTCCCCTCGAAAATGCGGGATGGGTACAGGTCGCATTGTATCCATACCTTTTGTCCGGGTTTGATCTTGCCCACATGGCTTTCTTTGTAATTGGCCGCCACCCAGATTTCGGTGGTTTCCACAATCCCGAACATGGGCTCTCCCACCACCGCGTAATCCCCCGGCCGGATATACATGTTGTTGACGTAACCGGGGTTTGGAGCGCAGATGCGACACATGGACAGATCATATTCCGCCAAAGCTACCCGCGCCCGACTGGCATCAATAACGGTCGCCTGTTCAGCCACGGTCGCCAACCAGTACTTCACATTTTCCTTGGCCTGGGTCAATCGGATGGTAACATTGTCCAGTTCCGTTTCAACATCTTCATAGGCCTGCTTGCTCACCGCACTTTCCCGAACCAGCTCTTTAAACCGATCTCGTTTCTTTACGGCCAGTTTGAATTCCGCGGCGACACTTTTGAGTGTTTCCCGGGCCATTTCATATTTGACTTGGGTGACCTTGAGCTGGGCCTGATCCTGAGCCAGGGTGGCCTTGTGTACGTTTAAAACGAGCCGGTAGGGATATTCCTCCAGTTCGATCATCAAGTCTCCCTGCTTGACAAGGGCATTGTTCTGAACGTGAACGGCCTTCACATGCCCCTTGACCCGAGGGCTTACCGCCGCCCAGTTGGCCCGAATGTAGGCATTGGAAGTGTAAACCACCACTTCATGAAAAATGATGGCTACGGCGACGCAGATCGCAATAAAGAGGAGAAAAAAGACGAGAAATTTTCGAGGTTTCTTTAGTCCCATGTTTTGTTGGTAGCTGCCCCTTTTTGAAAAAATATCTTACGATGATCGGCGTGGAGTTTATCTTGTATTGGATGCAATATCAAATAAAACCATTATGAAAAGACATATCTTTTTAACCGGAAATCAAGGGGACAAGAGGATATGCATGGCGGATCGGGAAGCCCTTCGAAATGATGTGCCTAAAATCCCAGTCGCAACAATTCCCCAAAAGTTCTTGTTCCTGAACGTGTTTTCTTCTATACTCTCACCCATAACGATGGGGGATGTTTGTTTTCCAACTTCGCATTTTATATCAGGAGTTCAACATGGACGGAATCCGTCCGCTATCGAAGACGGGCGACAGCAAAGACAGGCCGATGCCGCACAACATCCGCAGCTTTTTCTGGGATGTGGATGTCGACGGAATTTCAATTGTCGAGTCCGCCCATTTCATTATCGGCCGTCTAATGGAACATGGAGATGAAAATGCGCTCAGATTCCTTTTGAAAAATTACAGCCATGATGAACTGGTTCAAGTCTTGAAAAATAACCGTGCTATTTCAAGGCGTTCCCGTATCTTCTGGCGTTTTTTTCTTGAAATAGACGAAAAATCATGTGCACCCAAACGATATCCAACGCCCTATGGCAGTTACTAAAAAGCCTTGATCGATTCCCGGAATTAAAAAGCGGATATCTGGGAGGCGGCACAGCCCTGGCGCTTCAATTGGGCCATCGTAGGTCTGATGATCTGGACTTTTTTGTTCCGGAAACGTTCAGCATATCGGCGCTGCTGAGGGAACTGGGAAAAAAGGAGCCGGCGATCACGGTTCTCAACCAGACACCCCGCCACACTGAATTGGCCATTCAGTCCTTGAAGGTCGATCTCATCCAAGAGCAAATCCCCCTGACACACCCCACCCTATCGATCCATTCGGAAATCAGGGACTTGAAGATGGCGGATGCCGTGGATATTGGACTTATGAAATTGTTGACGATCGGTAGCAGGGGCGGCAGGAAGGATTTCATAGACCTTTTCTGCCTTACGACAAACACCATGTCGCTGAAATCTCTGATCGCCCTATCCATTGAGGAAAACCGAGGCGTCAAATACAGTAAATTGTTGTTCCTAAAGGGCCTCGTGGATTTTGAAGCAGCCGATCAGGAACCCGACCCCGTAATGATCTGGGATGTCACCTGGGATAACGTGAAAAAATGCCTGATCTCGGAAGTGAAACAAATCGCCAGTGAGATTTGTTGATCTATTATTTTCGCAGTAAGCCCTCAATCTTTAAAAGAAAATCAGCAATCAGTCTAAATGGAATCGAGGAAGTTAATGTCGCCGGAATTGAAAAGAGCTGTCATTAAATGTGTGCCCGATTATTTTTCCTGGGATAAAAATCGTCAGGAACAATACCGCGTTGATACACCGGAAGAAGATGGCTTTAAGATCAAACAGTTCCTATTGAGAGAGCTGTTTGATATTGTCGCTTCCAACGATGAGGAGGTTGAGGCGGCAAGGGAGGCAATGGATGAGGCCCAATGCTTAAAAATGAACGCCATATTGCTTCCCGTCAAAGGGATTGGAGAAGATTTTTTCTTTTTGAATGAAGTTTTCGACAGTCAAAAAAACCTGCTCAGCTTTGAGACGCTTTATGATTACGATTTTGATGATTATAAATTCCAGGAAGAGGCCCGCGGGAAAGAGCTGGAAGATCATGAGAATAAACCCTATAGAGGGTCACTGTATTTAACTTGGGCGCGTTTGATGATAGACGATGCTTTCAGCTATGGCGTCCTCAGCATGGTTGCCGGTTATCTCTACTCTGAACTGGATGAATACGGCAATGATTATATGGAGAAGTTGATTCCACACGAATTCATACATGGAAAAAACCATGGAAAGGCTGAAGATTCCGGCTATCTGTTGGACCTTAAAATTGATGCCGGGGGAAAAGAACCGCAGCTAAACGAACTAAAACATCGTTTTTGGAAACACATGACCGACGTCCACGAAAAGCTTATGGATGAGTTTGACAAAAAGTCGCAGCAGCGCGTTTTTATTCTGAATCAGAGTCAAGGGGATGACCCGAATCATCACTTTCTATTTACGGACAAGGAGATTTTGAAACGCGTTCATTTCAAAACGTTCATGCGGGATTGTCGTGCCGCTGAACAGAAGCATCACGTTTCCCTTTTTCGTAAACTGGCAGAAGAAAAACAGTTGTTAACAAAATATCTGGATGATGAACATCAAGACATTACCGAGAATTTTGACCCCAAAATCATAAGATTTCGAAAAAAATACAAGGTAATCCTCCACAAAGATTCCGGTCTTGACGAACTGCTGGATTAAGAAAGTTCTTTATGGGAAAACCCGGCATAATGACCTTACAGATTGTGAAATTTAGCCAGAAATATAAACCCCCCTTTCCTTGTTCTTGATTGCTCCCCGTTGTTTGGCCCGGTAGAGGATGTTTCGGATCTGGGTTTCGTTAAGCCCGGTTTTCTCGCGGATCATGGCCGCGGTAACACCTTTTTTGTTTTCTCTGATAACTGCAACCACTGATTCAAATAGGGTTTGGGGCTCTTTTTCCGCTGGTGAAGTTTTTTTTGGGACGGCATTTTTTTCGGCTTTTGCAGGCAATACTTTGGGTTTCGCTAGTTTTGACATGGGCTTGGATGGTTTTTTCGTTCCCTTCAACTTCTTTCCGGTTTTCTTTCCTGTCGCTTTGGGCGCCGTTGGGCTTTCCATATCAATGCCGAATACGTCCGCAAGATCCGAATCTTCAATGACCCTTGCGGTTTTCTTTCCAGCCTTTTTAAGCAATTCCCGGGTTTTTTCCTCCACCGCCTCTGAAACCAGGTCTTTCATTTTGACCTGTCGTAGTTTGAAAAAAAGTTCCGGGTCCTGATCGAACCTGGCGCCGATCCCGTAGAGGGTGGCGGCCACATGTTTGCACATGGTCGCCCAGTCGGGGCAGGAGCAGTCAAAATTAATCTCTTCGGGGGAAGGGAAAAGCCCCTTTCCCCGGGTCGTAAAGATTTCCCCCAGCGCTTTTGGAAATTTCCCCGCCAAAAGTTCCTGCAAGGAATCCAACTTCCCCTCAGCGGCGGTCTTCATGTCCCGCCAGGGTGTTTCTCCCATGGCCTTGATTTGAATGGTTACGGAATAGGGCTTTGATCCGGACCCCTGGACCAACGCATCAACCTTGCCGGAGTGGATCCGGAGGTCGAGAACCGCGCCATGGCGAACGTAGCTGCGCCCCCGGCCGATACGATTGCTGTAGTCCGCGTAGGATTCCAGATTCTTATTCCAGGCCTTCCCCCACCAGGTGCGGGCAATGGCGGTTCCTTCGATCTCGATGGGGTCGATATGGGGGTTTTTCTTTTTCAGCTGCTTGAGCTTTTTCTCGGCCTTTGCCCTCTTTTCCGCCACGGATACATAGCGGGGATAGCGCCCGTATCTCATCATCGTCTCCCTGTGAATTTAAAATGGCCATTTACAATGACAGTTTAAACATCTCCAAGAGTTCATCATTTTTCATCTCGGTGATCCACCGATCATGGGTACTCGCAATGATTTCCTCGGACAATCTGGATTTTTCCTCCAGCATCATGTCAATTCTCTCTTCCACCGTGCCCTTTGTCAAAAACTTATGCACCACCACATTTTTTTTCTGACCGATTCTGAAGGCCCGGTCCGTGGCCTGATTCTCCACGGCGGGGTTCCACCACCGGTCAAAGTGAACCACATGATTCGCCTCGGTCAGGTTCAGACCGATCCCGCCTGCCTTTAGGGACAGTACCATAAAAGGGATATAGTCCGCGCTTTGAAATTGTTCAATAATCTTCTTTCGCTTCCCAACGGCCACGCTGCCGTGAAGTATCAACCCCTCTCCATGAAAGACGGTGGAAAGGAGGTCATGGAGGGGTTGGGTCATCTCTTTAAATTGGGTGAAAACCAGGACCTTTTCTCTTTTTTCGTAGATGGTGGCACAGATTTCACGGAGCCGTTGAAATTTGCCGCTCTCCTTTTCCTCAAACCCTCCGGTCCCCAGATACTGGTCCGGATGATTGCAGATTTGCTTGAACTTCATGAGGGACGAAAGAATCAAGCCTTTTCTTTGAATCCCCTCTGTTTCTTGAAGGGATTTTCGAATATCCCGGACTAGTTTTCCGTACAACAGAACCTGTTTTTTAGCAAGGGGGGCATAGGTCTTCATCTCAACCTTTTCAGGAAGGTCGTTGATGACTGATTTGTCGGTCTTGAGTCGCCGCAAAATATAGGGGCTGATGATGTTGCGCAGTCTAGCGTACCCCGAGGAATCCCCGTCCAGATTCTTTGAAAATTTCTTGAATTCCCGGGCGTTTCCCAAGAGCCCGGGATTCAGAAAGTCAAAGAGGGACCAGATGTCCGATAAACGGTTTTCGATGGGGGTGCCGGTCATGATGATCCGGTTTACTGAAATGAGTTTCTTGACGGCCCTCGATTGCTTGGTGCCGGGGTTCTTGATGGCCTGGGCCTCATCCAGAATGATGTAGTGCCAGTGATGGTCGCAAAGCCATGCATACCGTTGAACCAAGGCATAGGTGGTGATGATGAGATCAAATGCATCCAATGATTCTGGGTTTGGGTCCACGCCATTTTTAAGACCAACGCCGTTTTTTAACCCCGTACCGTTTTTAAACCCAGCACTGGGATGGGCCACAAGGAAGCGGATATCGGGTGAAAAGCGTTTGATTTCGTTTTCCCAGTTGGAAATCAGGGATGCCGGTATGACCAGCAGACTGGCCTTGTTGGGATTTTTTGATTTTAAGAGATCGGACTTTATAATGTTTAAAAATCCGAGCACCTGGATGGTCTTCCCCAGACCCATATCATCCGCCAGACAGGCCCCAAACTTGAGGGAATGCAGAAAGTAGAGCCAGTTCAATCCCTTTTGTTGATATGCTCTGAGTTTGGCGGTGAAGGTCTTATGGGGTTTGACCGCCGGGACCCGGGATGGATCTGCCAGCTTTCGAATCATTGATTCCAACCACTCGCCATTTGATATGCCGTGATCGATTTCCCGGGGGTCCAAGTCTAAAAACCGCTCCGGCATCAGCTGCATCCGCATGGCCTCCCGCAGGCTCAACCCTTCATTTTCCATCATGCTTCCGGCTTTTTCATAGGCATCAAGGGTCTGGGTCAGTTTTTCCCGGTCCACGGCCACCCATCTGTTTTTGATGAAGGCAAGGCCCTCCGACTCCGCCAGCAACCGTCTGGCCTCAGCCTCTGAAATTTGCATGTCCCCTAAAAACAGCTGAGCATTGAAACTTAAAATAGCATCCATTCCCGCCAGGGAAGGTTTTTTATCCCCCAGATTGAAATTCAATCGGACGCCGGACTGTTTTCCTTTCCACCAGTTGGGGATTCGGCATAAAATGCCGGATTCTTCGTAAATGGGGATTTCTTTAAGAAAGGTGAATGCCTCCTCCGAAGTCCAGCCCAGGGGATGAAACAGCTCGCCGGTTTCCAGGAGTTCCCCCATGAGCGGGCTTCTTTTTTCGGCGGCATGCACGGTTGCGAGCAGTTCCAGGAGTTTTTCATTGTCATTTTCATATTCCGCCAAAGCGTGCTTGAGGGGGAGATGTTTGGATTTGCCCTGCCGGTTCAACCGGGTGGTGTAGGTGGCCATGAACGCAAAGGGATATTGGTCGCTTTTGTTTTCCACCAGGTGAAAAAACACCCTGCCCACAAGCTGAACATCGGGACTGTAGGTCCTGATAAATTCCTCAACGGACCCCTGGTAAGATTGAATGGCCAGGGAAAAAGCTTCGTTTAATTGGGTCCACAGGGCGTAAAGCAGTTCTATCTTGAGGTATTCCGCACCGGTCATCATGGGCGCCCGGGTAAGATGGGTTTCCAAGTCTTCTTCCACCACGGGGACGTTCACCTGGTGACGGAGGATTTCCAGGTCCGGGGTCCGCACCAATTTTTTGGCAAACAATCCTGAAAAACGCCGCCAGTAATCCAGGGAAGGGGGCAGTGGAATCCGTGGGTCGGAAAATCCCAGGGACAGGAGCCACAGGTCAGATTTGTCGGAAAACCGCTCATGGATTTCGGTTTGCAGCAGCCGGCTGCTTTGGGGGATGGTATCTTTTGTATCCATCCACTCCATATGCAGGGCGCCTTTTGGCAGAATCACAAGGTTTAATTCAAGGGTCGTCTTTTTTTCCATGAGGAACGCTCGTTTCCGGAATTGCATAAGACTAAATTTTCCGCGAACATACCATTTTCACGGATCAGGTCAATTCAAATATAGAAAAATATAAGGGTGATTGGCAGGGGGGCTAACATCTTATGCTTGATAGCGGTCATGTTTAATCTGAAAGTGTCCTCCTACTGCCTAATGCCCACCCATTATCATCTGCTGGTTCAGACACCGGATGGGAACCTGTTTCAAAAGCGGTTGGAGGAGGTTGTGGAATCGATCAACAAAGGTCAAACGTAGACTTGACCCCTCCCCTCCGCTATTGACTCATAAAATTGTCTGACCTATACTTCACAAAATTTAAAATGGCGGATGAGGATGACTATTTGAACCATCCGATCCGGTAAAATCCAAATTGATAACGGAAATAATCAATGGCCAATATCATATCAGTTCACTCCTTCAGAGGGGGAACCGGAAAATCTAATACATCAGCCAATCTGGCGGCCCTTTACGCCACGGCCGGCCTTCGGGTGGGGGTGGTGGACACGGACATACAGTCTCCGGGAATCCATGTGATTTTCGGGTTGGACGAAGACGATGCGGTTTACTCATTAAATGATTATCTATGGGGCAAATGCGCCATCGAACAGGCGGCCTGTGACGTCAGTGACGCTTTGGGAACCAAATGCACCGGTTCGGTATACCTAGTCCCGTCCAGCGTCAATGCCGCCGATATCGCAAGGGTCCTTCATGACGGCTATGACATCAACCTGCTGAGTGACGGCTTTGGGGATCTGATCAAAGCCCTGGACCTGGATGTTCTGATCATTGACACCCATCCCGGCTTGAATGAGGAGACCCTGCTTTCCATCGCCATTTCAAATTCCCTGCTGGTGGTCATGCGTCCCGATTACCAGGATTACCAGGGAACCGGGTTGACCGTGGAAGTGGCACGTGAACTTGAAGTGCCCCGGATGATGATCCTCATCAATAAGGCCCCGTCAACCTTTGATGCAGAGCAGATCCGCGAAACGGTTTCAAGTACCTATAACTGCCCCGTGGCGGCCGTCATCCCCCATTCCGACGACATGATGGCCCTGGCCAGCCATGACATTTTTGCGGTTCGCTATCCCGATCACCCAATTGTCGCCGATCTGAAAAAGGTGGCAACGGCCTTAAACCATTAGCAACATGACACCGCCCGAATCAAATCCGTCACGAAATCTCCTCAAAGTTTCCGGCATATGCATCGCCTTTGGGTGCCTCTACGGAATTGCCAATTTCCTGTCGGGAAAATTTCCGCTTCCGGGATGCACCTTTGCGGAGCTGCGCCCCCAGGTGGTTTTACCCATGTTCGCGGGCATTTTGTACGGCCCCGCTGCCGGGTTTCTCTGCGGGAGTCTGGGGGATATGCTCGGATACACCGTAGCCGGAAAAGGGCCTTTTTACGCGGTCCACTGGAGCATTGCCAACGGGCTCATGGGATTTATTCCGGGCTTTACCGGTATGTTGGGGATAAAGCCGGTGGACGCCATTGCTTCCTTTGCCAAACTGCTCCTGCTCCTCCTTTTGGCTTCCAGCCTGCCCTTTGCCTTTTCAACGGGCGTTGAATGGTGGCTGGGCCGAATTCCTTTTCATCAGGCCCTGTTCGGGTTTTTCCTGCCCATTTTCATTACGGATACGCTGTGGGCTTTTATTCTGGTGCCGCCCATCATGCAGGCGATGCGCCTGCTCATCAGCCGCATCGAAATGCGCACCATCCTGGCCGTCTACTACCTGTTGATCATAACGATCATAGTTACCTGGCTGAGCAGCATCATGATCACCATGCAGGAGCAGATTCAGGTAGAGGAACTCTATACTCTGGGCGCCGTTACCCTCGTGATTTTGATTATCGGTCTTGCCGTAAGTGCCGTTTCATCAAAAAAAATTACCGCCCCCATAATGCGCCTGACGGACGTGGCCCGTCGGGTGGCGGATGGCGATTATTCCCATGTGGATAAATTACATACCATCAGCAGTCGTTCCGATGAATTGGGAACCATGGCAGGCGTGTTTTCAAATATGGTCATGGCTGTTGAAAAACGCGAAGAAGACTTGCAGCGGCAGGTCCGGACATTAAGGGTCAAAATCGATCGCAACAAACAGAATGCGGATTTAAAAAAAATCACCGGTTCGGACTATTTTAAAACGCTCAAGAAAAAAGCCGGAGATCTGCGTCTTCGAACCGGCGTCGATGACCATAGAGGGAGATAGAAATTCATTGGAAGAGAGAACCCCCCCAAAAAAGATCGGCTCCATCCTGAATAATCTCATGCATGCGCCGCGTTTTAAAAAAGATAAACCGGATCCCGTGCCCCACGGCGCACAACTGACCTCCTTCGGAATTCCCCTCATGGAACAGGGGGACGGCCATTTTCTCATTGACATGACGGACATGCATGTCTTTTCAGGGATTCCCGGTTTCGTCATCTCCCTGGCCAACCAGGTGGTGGAGGAATGCCGCAATTCATCGGTGGACATCCTGACCCGGGTCATGGTGGATTCCGAGAATACGCCCGAATTGGCGAACCTGGGCCTCAGCCACGTGCTGGTCTACGCCCGGGGACCGGTGGCGCGGAACCTGGTAGAAAACCGGGAGGGTTTTGTTCGTCACCTCCGCCTCGTGTTTGATGCGGTTCAAACGCCCGGATGGGGCGGTCTGCTCTTCCCCGGCGCCTTTAAAGCGGAAAAAGACGGGGTCTGCGGCACCGATGAACATGAAAATACGGCCATGCTCTTTCCCTTTCACACCGACTGCGAAGGGGCGCATCGCTATTTCATTCTGCTGGAAAATGACCGTGAAGGACGATTTCTGCGCCTCACCATCGAAGACGGGACCGAATCGCGCCTGTTTCTCAAGAGGATACCGCACCGGGTGGTCAATGAAATCGGTCGTCATCATTACCGCCAGGACATCTCCGTCATGGCGGAACAAATTTTCACCGGCATCCACCGGGAATGCCAAAACCAGCACAATGAGTATAATGAAATTCCGGGACGACAGGCCGCCCTTTTTGAACTGTTAATCACATCGGGGCTTAGTAACATCACCGGCGCCGTTTTCCGGTGGACCCAGGAAATATCGGAAAAACTGCTCCTGGACCAGGATTCGGTTTTTGTTCTGCTCCTGAGCAAGATACTGATGCTTCTGGAAGATGAAGGCCTGGTTAAAACACTCTCCGCCGGAAACACCCTGGAGATGGTTGATCAAGAGGATCGGGTCTACATGGATCTATCCAGAAAAGGGGCAATGCTCAACATCAGCATCGGCGAACCCCGGAAACAGCCGGACATGCAGTCCCACCTGAAACGGATGCCCGGGCTTCTCCAAACCCAGAAAGGGACGGACCGGGGCATTTTCCAAAACTATCGCATTCTCCTCATTCACCACGCCACCTCGGAAGTTCTGGGGTTTGTCAAGGCCCTGGACCTATCCGATTGCGGATTCCTCACCACCCTCTTCATCCGCTACCAGGGGGTTGTGCCCGGGTTTCACCTGGAAGACATGCTGAGCATGCCCCATCAGCGCTTCTTGTTTTTTGCCCTGCAGCGGATTGAATTGCGGGACTCTGTGGACGGCGCCTACATCCTCTCCCGGCAGTATTCTCCTTTGAAAGGTCTGGGGCCCCTGGACCGGGCACTGAGGTTGCTGCGAGGCAACTACCTGGACTCCATGCGCTTAAGTGCAGGGCATCTCTTTTTTAAAGAGGCCTTTGCGGCAAAAAATGAAGGTCGAGAACTGCTTCTCATTGAGGATGGGGGGTATCTGGCGCCTCTCCTGAGCCGATTATGCCATGAGCAAAAAACCCTTTCCCATGCACTGAAACGGTTCCATGTGGAAGTCCCACCCGAAGTGCAAACGGATATTTTGCTGGAAGAGTGGCTCAAGGATCTTGTTCCCGCCACATTCGAACATACGGCCAATGGTTATTATCATTTGCAGGCGGTGGAAAAAGCGTGCGGCGGACTGGCATTCCCCGCATTTACCATCGCCACATCCCGGTATAAGAACGTTGTAGAAGCGGAAGCCTGCGCCTATTCCATCATTAGCGCCGTGGAATCCATCTTTAACGGTCTCGGCAAATGCATGATGCACAGGCATGCGCTGGTGCTGGGGTCCCGTGGCAACATCGGTCGTTTCCTCATGCAAATCATGACCGGACGGGTGTCATATGGGACCGCAACGGGCCTGGATATGAAAAATGCGGATGAACAAGAAACGAACATGAAGGAATTTTCCCATATCAGCGATCTTGGAAAGGAGGAATGGAAATCCCTGGACCTCTTTCTGGGGGTAACGGGCGTTTCGGTTCTAAAACAGGATTTTTTTGAAAATCTGCTTCTGGAAGGATCGGCCCAGGATTTGTTTTTTGCAAGCGGATCCACCAAAACCGTGGAATTTGAAAGCCTCACCGCCTGGATCGAGGCCCTGTCCAATATGGACCGACCGACCATCGGCCCCCATGCCGTCCGCATCAAAAAGCGCCCCATCAAAGACCCTCAAAACCAAATTCTCCAGGGCCATCACGTTCGGATTGTTTTTGAAAAAAAACCGGGGAACCCCACCCCATTCCATTTTTCCCACAAAGATTTATACCTTCTGGGCGATTCCATGCCCATCAATTTCCTCTACTACGGTGTGCCGGGAGAGGTCATTGACGGCGTATTCGAGGAGCTGTTCAGTGTTTTGTCAGGCTTTGTATCCCACCCAAAAGAAGAGCGAACATACGAACCCGGCATCTTCGCCGTGGATGTGAATATCAACAAACATTGCGACCCATGTGAAAGGATTTGAGGGATTACATAATGAAAACGATTTTTCGTATTATGGTTTCGGGGGTGTTGATGATGTCTCTAATGGGGTGTGCAACGGTCCAAAACAGACGACACTTGACGGCCGAACAGGTCATTGACGCCCTTAAACTTGAACCCATGAATGACGCGGCGTGCCCGGGATTTTTCAAACCCACCTACGCATGCGGGATCCGTGCGGCCATGGACAAAGAGCGGGCCGCCGCCTCCCTCATCTACTACCTCATGACCCGGGACGTGCCCATTGACCCCTGGCATATCCTGACCTCCGATGAAATCCTGCTTTATCATGGGGGCGCCCCCATGATTCAGATGCTGCTCTATGCGGACGGCACCTGGGAAGAGATCGTTTTGGGACCCGAGGTGGACAAGGGGCAGATTCCGCAAAAGGTCATTCCCGCAGGCACATGGATGGGTTTTGTAAAAAAGGAAGATCCCCATTATGACTGGGGGCTCTACGGCGTTATGGTGGCGCCGGCATGGCATATTGAGGACATCCGCATGGTCCAAGGGAACCACGAGCTGAAAATGCTCAAGGAAAAATATCCCACAGCCGTGAAACGGGGCCGGGAACTGGGCCTTTTTTAAAGAAGAGGAACCCCCATGGAAAAATGATTCATCATTTTTCTGCGCTGCATATGCCGTTTTTGGCGGACTGGAAAATATCAACCATTTTCTGTCCGCCAACGTATTCGGTGGATTCACAAACGGTGATGGTTTCCATTTTCTGGGTGATTTCCTTGATGCGATCGCATTGCTTCTTGATTTCCGATAGGTTTTTGCTTTCAGGATTTTCTTTCAGAGCGTCATTGAGGATAAGGTACATATACTGCAGCGGCTGATTGATCTCGTGGCATGTGGCACCGGCGATCTCAAGCACCCCTTCCAGTTTTTCCCGACCCAGTTGTTCCTTCTGAGCGCGGACCCGGTCCGTGATATCACGGGTGGCCGCAATCAGGCACTTTTCATCCCCGTAATCGATGACTTCAGCGGACCAGAGCATCTGCCGGACTTCTCCCGATTTCATGCGAAACGCCACTTCCAGATTGCGGACAATTCCCTTTTCACGGAGTATTTTGACCATATCGGCCCTTTTTTGCGGATCGACCCAGATGCCCACGTCAATGGCACTCTTCCCCAGAATCTCCTCCTTTGTATAGCCGGTGGCCCACAAAAAGGCTTCATTGACGTCGATATAAAACCCGCCTTCCAAGGTGGAAATGACGAACCAGTCAGGACTGGAACGGAAGGCCTTCTGAAATTTGTCTTCTGAAATATTGAGCGCTTCCCGGGTATGCACACGTTGGGTGTTATCCATGAAATACCCCAGGACGGCTTTTCTACCCTCGTAATTAATGGAGATTACGGTCTCGATGATCCAACGAACCTCATTCTGCTTTGTTATAATCCGATGTTCATAGGGACTCGCAAGTTCTTTCTTTAGCATCTTGACGGCACTATCCCGGACGCTTTGTTTATCATCCCGGTGCACAATTTTGAGCGACTTCATGTTGGTAATCTCAGTTTCATTGTAACCTGATATTTTCTGGAACTCGGGATTTGCAAAAACAAATTTTCCATCTTGAATAATAAAAATACCGATGGGTGAATTCAAAAATATGTTGTCAAAAAATTCATGGGGTCCTTCAAAATCAGCTTGAAAAATTTTCTGAATATCCGGGTGTTGTTCAATTGCTCTCAAAAACTGACCGGTGCGACGTCCCAGGCGGCGACGGAGTATGGCTGTAGTTTTCCACAAGATACCATATCCATTATCATGATCATCGTTCATGAGTCGGATAAAATCTCTGCCGGGAATGGCAATGACTTCGGTGGGTTCCACACATACGGCGGTGGAGGTATAATTGGCACCGGGGAACAATGCTGACCAGCCGAATGAAAAACCCGCCTTCATGGCACCAATGGAAACACTGATGTCCTCGGAAGCGTCCACTTCCAGAAGCACTTTTCCTTCTTTCAGCATGTAAAACAGATCTGCGTCATCTCCCTGCTCAAATACAATCCCCCGTTCGCCAAAGACGCGCATCTGTAATAACGGGACCATTTTTCCCAAAATGGAATCGCTCACGTTTTCCAGTAGTAGAATCTTCCTTAAATCATCAAACGCAATCATTTATGAGTCTCCACTTCATTTTATGTAAAAATAAAAATCAATACGAGGAACAGGGTTGACACACCGGCACCGATCCCGATGGGCACGGTTCCGCCCATCATATCCGCATAGAGATTCGTTTTCTTACTCTCCAGCCGTTCTCCCCTGAGTCCCATGAGAAGCCATATACTCACCATCACAATCAGGGACAAGCGTGCCGCGATGTCTTTAAAGAGGGCGGCAAGGGCTTTGACAAAACCTTTGATGAAAAAACGGTCGCAAAACCGGTTTATCCCGTTCAGGACCCGATCGAAAAAGAGGTAAAAGACTTTGCCCCCCTTCCGGTAAAACCAATCCGCATCCAGGTTGATGCACCGGATTTCAGCCGGATAAATACCGGCTCGCAAAAGCAGCGTAAACGCCAGTGCAGAGAAGAACAAGAGCTGGGTCTGTCCTACCACATGGGGCGCCGTGTAGGGAACATAATCCACGGGATAAGGCAGCAGTGCATACAGGGGGGCGGGATAGACGCCGATAAAGATACAGAGAAACGCCGCAATTCCCATGGCCAGGAGCATGTGGATGGGTGCCTCCTTGGGCCGCATGCCGGAATCGTGGGAGAAAAAGGCAAAATAGGGGATCTTGATGCCCGCATGGTGAAATACACCCGCCGAGGCAAACAGCAGAATAAACCAGACAATTCGCATATGCCCGCTCGCGGCGGCATCCATCACCATGGATTTGCTGACAAACCCGCTGAAAAGCGGAAATGCGGATATGGACGCAGCACCCACCATACAGAATATACAGGTCAACGGCATGGTCCGGTACAATCCGCCCAGATCGGTTCCGTTGATTTTTCCCGTCCGGTACATGACCGCACCCATGCTCATGAACAGGAGCCCTTTGAAGAGGATGTCATTAAAAGCATGACACACGGCACCGTTAATGGCCAGGGCCGTCCCGATGCCGATACCGCACACCATAAACCCCACCTGGTTCACCAGGCTGTAGGCAAGAACCCGCCTTAAATCGTTTTCAATGACCGCATAAAATATGGGGAACCCCGTCATAACGGCACCGATCCAGATGAGGACTTCGGTACCGGGAAAACCGCGCGCCAGAGCATACACCGCCACCTTGGTGGTAAAAGCACTCAGAAAGATGGTGCCGGTGATGGTGGCCTCGGGATAGCTGTCAGTCAACCACGGGTGAAGGAGAGGCCAGGCGCAATTGAGACCGAATCCCAGAAAAATGAAATAGCTGCCCGGTCCATTTAAGCCCAGGTAATCAAATTGGATGGAACCGGTTTGATTTACATGGATCACAATGCCCGCCAGCAGGCACAGGCCTCCGGCCGCATGAACCAGCAGGTACCGGAACCCCGCCCCCAGAGCGGCTTCCGTGCGCCGGGCCCAGATGAGGAAGATGGAAAACACGGTCAACATTTCCCAGAAAATGAAAAAGCTGAAAAGATCACCAGCAAAAATGGCCCCCAGGGCGCTTCCCGCATAAAGGAGGCCCATTATCTGCTGAAGGCTGTCTTTCACATGAAGAGCGTAGAGGATGGCGATAAAACTGATGAGGTGAAAAACATAAGCGAACAGCAAACTGAGCTTGTCCACCCGTCCCAGGACCAGGTGGTAATCTAGAAAATCGATCCTGAAATGCGTCCCCTCCCCCAGGTACATCAGGTTCACAAAACCGATCACGGGAATCAGCAGCATCCAGGCACTTTTGAGACGCCCCGGTATTACGGGGAGCAGCAATGCGCCCACAACGAAAATAAGTACCGGAGGAACTGCATCAGTCATAATAGTCCTCGTCTCTTTTGACCAGGGGCCTTAGAAAGTATTTGGCCACAATCACCAGGACCACGCAGGCCACAAAACCATAAACAGCAAAGAATTCGGGCCACGCTTCCCAGCCGAAATGGGGATGCTTGTTAAGCAGAAACTCGATCAGCAGCAACACCACAAGAGAAGCGTAAAAACAGCCCAGCAGGATTTTGACGTTTCTGGGATTATCAAACAGATACTTTTTTTCGGGAGTTTCGTTCTTACCGGATTCCGCGCCGGGCTCTTTCATTGGTTTTTCTCCAGTAGGGGCAGGTCTTGTGCCTGCCCGTTGAAAGGACAGGCACAAGACCTGCCCCTACACAAACAATCGGGTTCATTTCCCCGCAATCCGCACTCTAAAAAAGCGTATTTACAAGGATCAACGCCAGATACAGGGAACCCACAGTGATGGCGATGTAGAAAGCACCCTTGTATCCCGGCACCGGTTCATGGTCGAGTTCCATGATCTCTTTATGGTCTTCCGTCATTCAATTACTCCTAATTCCCCCCGATAAACCGGACCGCCATGCTGGCCAACCTGAAAAATGGCTCGGGATAAAAGAACAGGGCCACCGAGATAAAGGCGGTGATCACCGGAGGACCCACACAGAACAAGGGAGCTTCCTGGATCTTGTTTCCAAACATGGCCTTCTCGGGAGGCGGAAAAAATGCTCGGTAAACCACCGGCATGAAATAAGCGGCATTGAGGAGGGAGCTGGAAAGCAAAACAAACAGAAACGTCATCTGGTTGGCTTCCAGGGTCCCCAATACAAGGTACCATTTGCTCAGGAAACCACCGGTGGGCGGTAGCCCGATAATGCTCAAAGAGCCCACGAAAAACGCACCCATGGTCCAGGGCATTCGCCTCCCGATACCCACCATCTCGCTGATGTTCCGCTTCCCGGTCGCCACGAATATGGCACCGGCGCAGAAAAAGAGCGTAATTTTCCCAAAGGCGTGCATGGCAATATGGAGCATGCCGCCGGTAATCCCTTTGGGAGACAAAAGGCCCACCCCGAGGATAATATAAGACAATTGACCGATGGTTGAAAAAGCCAGCATCCGTTTGAGATTATCCTGACTGAGGGCAATGAGCGATGCCACAATAATGGTCACTGACGCAATGGTACAGATCATGACCCCCAGATTAAATTCGCTCAACAGTTCCGTACCGAATACCCCGGTGATAATGCGGACGATGCTGAAAACCCCCACTTTGACAACAGCCACCGCATGCAATAGGGCGCTCACAGGTGTCGGTGCCACCATGGCGGCGGGCAGCCATCCGTGAAAGGGCATGACACCCGCCTTGGCAAATCCGAAGATGAAAAAAACCAGCAGGACCGCCGCAAGACCCCGGTTACAGGCGCCGGCAAGGAATCCCTGGTTAGAAAACTCCAGGGTACCGGTTAAATAGTAACAGACCAGCATAGCGGGCAGAACCAGCCCGATGGAAGTCCCCAGAATGTAGGTCAGGTATTTTCGGCCAGACGTCCGCGCTTCTTTGTCCTGGTGGTGGGTCACCAGGGGATAGGTCGCCAGGGAGAGCATTTCGTAGAAGAGATAAAGGGTCAGCAGATTGGCTGAAAACGCCACACCGATGGTGGCGGAGAGAGCCAGGGCAAAAAAGATGTAATACCGTGTCTGGCTGTGTTCCTTGAGCCCCCGCATGTAACCAATGGAATAGGCGCTGGTGACAATCCAGAGGGAGGCTGCCACGCAGGCGAACAACAACCCCAGCGCATCCACACGGAACCGGATGGCCACCCCCGGTACCACCTCGGCCAGGGTATAGACAATCTGGTTCCCGTTCAGGATCACGGGGAGCATGGAGAGAACCAGCAGGAGTTTCACGCCCGCGGCGGCAAAGGTCCAGCCTTCCCGAACATTCGCCTTTTTGCTCAATACCAGGAGCGGAATTACGCAAATGGACACCAGGACCGCGATCAGAGGTTTTATGGATTGAATGGTTTCCATTAATCAGCCTTAGAAGCCCTGTTTCATCAAAATGGGATTAATGAGATGATTCACAATGCCACCGGTATAAAGTCCAACCACAATAAGACCTACAGAGACAATGAGCAGGGGCACCAACATGCTCGCAGGTGCCTCCATTACTGCTTCGGGGGATGAACCATGGCCGTGATGATCCTCAAAATCCCCGTAGTAACTGATCTCAATAACCCTGAAAAACAGGATGACGTTTACCAGAGAACTGAACAGCAGTGCCGCCACAAACCCATATTGCCCGGCCTGCAGTCCACCGGATATGAGGTACCACTTGCTGAAAAAACCACAGGTGGGAGGCACACCGATAACGCTCAGAGCAACGGTTACAAAACAGGCCATGGTGACCGGCATTTTTTGGAAGAGACCCTTCAGCCGGTCCAGATCCAGCCCGCCGGTTCGATAAAAGATGGTGCCGGCGCAGAGAAAAAGGCACAGGGTCATAATGGCATCATTAAGAATATGGAGGATGGCACCGGTCATGCCGGCATTGTTGCCCAGCCAGACGCCGCCCATCATATATCCGATTTCAGAAACGACAATGTAGCAGAACATCCTTTTCAGATTTTTCTGTGCCAGGGCAAACACGGCCCCCGCCACAATGGCCAGGCTTGACAGCCACACCATTGGATCTCCCATTTTCAGGACCACAAAGGCAAAATCCACCGAGAAAACGGTCAGGATAAGTCTGATGAGCACATAGACCATGACTTTGGTCATGAGGGGTGCAATGAGGCTGGCGGAAGCCGTAGGTGCAAACCCGTAGGCATTGGGAAGCCACATGTGCAGGGGGAAGAACGCCATTTTGATGCCCACCCCCACCATGCAGAAGATGAAGGCCATGACAATGGCGCTGCTGTTAAAAAGCTGAGGGAGCAGGGTCGCCACATCCACCATGTTGAGCGATCCGGTCATGATATAGAGGTAGCCGACCCCCAGCAGGTAAAAACATCCCCCCATGGTGCCCATGAAAAGGTAATTCAGGCTCGCCATGGGCGCACGCCCGGATCCCATGCCGATGAGGGCGTAGCTGGTTAAAGATGCCACTTCCAGGAGCACATAAAGATTGAACAGATCTCCGGTCAGCAGAATACCTGTCAGGCCCACGATAAAAAGCAGGTATAGGCTGTAAAATGCCCCCGCTTTCTCAGGCGTTTCCTGTTCTACATTTTTTCGGGTGGCGATCAGGTTAATAAAGGCCAGAACCGTAACCACCGTCACCACCAAGCCGTTTAAATAGTCAACGTGATAACCGATACCCCACGGTGTCTCCCATCCCCCCAGCCGGTATTCCACCAGGCCAGTTGTGGCCACCTGCCCCAGCAGCCGCACCGAAAAAAAAGCCGAAAGCCCCATACCTATTACGGTCAGGGGAAAGCAAAGCGATTCCCTGATCCAGGCCGCACCGCTGACCACAAAGGCGAACAGCAGCGGCAGGATGACAATGAGTACGGGATAGTGGTCGATCATTCTGACCTCAATTGCATGAGTATTTCATCCTCTTCAAGGGTTTTGTGTTTCCGGTAGACCTTGAGGACCAGGGCCAAAGCCACCCCGAAGGTGGATACGGAAACCACGATGGCCGTCAGCATGAGTACGTGGGGCAGTGGATTGATGTAGTGGGCAGCATCCACCAATACGCTATGATCTGCCCTGTGTTCCAGAATGGGGATGGTGGCGCCTTCTTTGCACCCGATGGACACATAAAAAAGGATAATGGAGGTTTGGAAAATATTCATCCCCACCAGTTTCTTAATAAGGTTTTTCTTGGCAATCATGGCGTAAAGTCCAATCATCATTAGAATAATGCAGAGCCAGTAATTGTATTTTCCCACGATGGCCACCATCAGATCGCTCATTTTCTATAACCCCTCATCTTGTCTCCCTTCCGAACTCAAGTTGTTATAGATGGAAATCATGACCGCCATCACCGTAATGCCCACGCCCACTTCGACACCCAGAATACCCAGTGACCTGGCTTCGATTTCATTTGTGAACAGAATCCTGCTCAGACTCGCGTAATCAAGAAAGTTCGCACCCAGAAGCATACATAAGACGCCGATGCCCGAATAGATGAGCACGCCCAGGGCCATGAGAATATGGATGGTTTTTTCACTGATACGACCGATGGCGGTACGCATATCGTGGCTGATGGCAATAAGGATCACGCTGGCCCCTAAAATCACCCCTCCTTGAAACCCACCACCGGGGCTGTGATGCCCATGGGCGATCACATAGAGCCCGAAAAGTTGAACAAAAGGCGCCAGGATCCTGCAAACCGCTTTGACAATCAGATCGTACGGGGTCCACAAGGTGTCGATCCGTTCAAATTCGCTGGAAGCGTCAGGGATATTACCGCTTTTGATGTGCAGGGTGATACCGGTGGCCACATGACGATAATAGCTATCCTCATCCCGTTTCCTGAATAGCCTCAGAAGAACAAAGCATCCCAGGCCCGCGCAGAAAATAACACCGGTTTCAAACATGGTGTCAAACCCACGGTAATCGGCCAGCACCGCCGTCACCACATTGGGAACGGAAGTTTCTTCAAACGCTTTTTCCAGATGGTAGGTGGCAATATGGGTGCTTGCGGGTGACGCGGGATCACCCCAGGATGGAAAGTCCTGTGTGGCATAGAGCAGAAGCGCCCCCACCAGAACAACGATGATCAAGCCGATCGCCTTCAATCCTTAGTCCTCCGGGTGGTTCGAAATACGGCGGCCACAAAAAAAACGGTGCTGACGCCGGCCCCCACGGATGCTTCGGTAAACGCAACATCCACCGCCCCCATGATTGCCCAGAGCAGACACATGAGAAAGCTGTAGGCACCGAACAAAACGGCGCAGCCCAGCAGGTCTTTCACCTGTATGGCACCGATGGCCGCAACAATCACCAGAATCAGAATGGCCAGGTCCAGTTCCCAGATCATGATTTATTTCCCCCTGTCCTTTTTCGTCCAGGGCCGCATTCCCGCCCTGAATCCGGCATCCACAATGGCATGGGTGGCGGTGGGATTCAGGATAAAAACAAATAGTATAATCAGCAGTATCTTAAGGCTTGTCAGAAGTGCCGCCCATGAAAATTCATGCAGGTTAAAAAGGGCAACGGCCAGCACCATGAGAAAAGAACCCAGGGTATCCATCTTGCCGGCCGGATGCAACCGGGTATAAAAATCGGGAAAACGAAGGATCCCCACGGCACCCCCGGTAAAAAACACCAAGCCGCAAATGAGCAGCGCTATTACGATCACATCAATCATTATCAACATCCTCGCTAACCACCGAACACCGACAACTGCCCCCTATCCACTGATCACTTATAAGGCGGCTCCTCATACAACCCTTTTCGTTTCTGAAAATACCTGGACGCCGCCAGGACCGCCACAAAATTGAGCAGCGCATAAGCCAGGGCGATATCCACAAACATATCCACACGTTCATAAATCAGTCCGATCAGAAGGAGGAGGATAACGGTCTTGCTGCCGATGGCATTAACGCCGATCAAGCGGTCCAGAACCGTAGGACCGAAAACCGAGCGATACAGTGAAGCGACCATCAGGAGGCATAAAAAAAGCCCTGTATAGAGAAAAACATCCGTCATCATTCGTCCTCAAAAGCCTTTGCAATCCTTTTTTCCATTTCCCCCGGCAATGGTTCGCCGGATTTCTTATCAATGGCATGCACCTGAAAGGTACCGTTCACTGAGACGTACATGGTAATGGTACCCGGGGTCAGGGTAATGGAGTTGGCAAAGGTCACCAGGGAAAGTTCTTTTTTAAGGGTGCTGTCAAACCGAATAATTTGCGGGTCGATCAAATCCATCATTCGGGGATGAAACACCAGATACAGGACATGGAGGTTCGCCACAACCACCTGGTACAGTAGCCATGGGACATAGTTAATCACATGTATGAATCGCCGAAACAACCCGCCGGTCTTTGATTCGGGGAAGAGAAGATCACCGGAAAAAATTGTTACAATGACACAGGAAATGAGGCCAAGGCCCATGTGAAACCAGTCAAATTTTCCTGAAAGAACTACCCAGAGGCACAACAGGGCAATGAAGGTAAGAATACGTGAAAGAATAGGTCGCGAGCCGGAACTTTCGGACGAATCGCCGAGGCTGTTGCCGGACGCGTTTGCAGGATGGAAGGTTTTCACTTCTGCCGAATGCTCCTTCAAAAAATGACCCCTTTCCTTTATTTTCAAAGTATGGCCAAAATTAACAAGGTAACAATAACAATGCCGTCGGACTGATGTGGGATGTTACGAAACCGGTAATCGGACCGTAAAAGTGGTCCCTTCTCCCGGTTCACTTTCAACCGAAATACTCCCCCCTAAATTCTTGATGATGTTGCGGCTGATGGGAAGGCCCAGGCCCGTCCCCTTGCCAGGTGGTTTGGTGGTATAAAAATACTCGTAGATGCTTTTCTGAGCTTTTCGGGAAATGCCGATACCCGTATCGGAAATTTTGATTTCCACCATGGGGGAACCCCCGGCGTCATCCAAAAATGTTTCCAGGGTAATCCGACCTCTCTTCCCCCCCTTCTCCTTTACGGCATAAACAGCATTGGAGATGAAATTCACAAAAACCTGTTCCAGCAGTTGCTTATCGGAATTGATAAAAACAGGACCTTCCATGAAATTGTATATTATTTCAACATCCGTGAATTTCAACTCGGGGGTCAACAGACTGACCGTTCCCTTGAGAAGTTCGTGGGCATCCAGAGATGCAGTGGCCAGTTTAGATTCACGAACAAAACCCAGCAACTGGCCGGTAATATTCCGGCACCGTTTGGTCTGCTCACCGATATGCCGTACCGAGGTCTTAATCTCTACACGATCTTCCTCATCCAGTCCTTTGGCATCACTGGCAACAGCGCCGATCCAGCCGGAAATTTCCCCGATTACGGCAACGGGATTGTTAAGTTCGTGAACAATTCCGGAAGCGATACGCCCCACCTCCGCCAGCCGGTCCACCCGGATGAGATCTTCCTTGAATTTCTTCCAGGCGGTGATGTCCCGACACACCCCCGTAAGACCGATGACTTCTCCACCGGTGTTGGTCAAAGGCGCCAAGGTCATTTTGCAGTAGATGATGCTGCCGGTTTTGCTCTGAAAAGGAATTTCTTCCTGAATTGTTTCCTTCTTTTCCGCACATTGAAACGCCAGACTCTCAAAAACGTGGGGATACTCAGCCAGATCTTTCATTTTCCGGTCGGCAAGTTCCTCCCAGGTGTACCCCAGCGCCGATTCTCCCCCTTTGCTGAAAGAAACCAGAGTACCGTCCAAATCCGACCTGAAAATCATATCCCTTGTATTTTCCAGGACGTTTTCCAGATAGCCCCTGGTCCGATGAAGCGCCTCCGTTTGCGCTAAGAGTGCCTCATTGGCTTTATTAAGTTTTCCATGAAGCGTCTCACGAGATTCCATAAATTTTGCTTAATTTTTTCATGGCCTTTTTAATGCCCCTGGCCCCGAGACCCGAACGGTATATTTCTTCCACTTCATCTTTGAATCTGGCATTCTGCAACAGCACTTTTTGCTCATAAGCCTCATTGATGGTCTCAAGCAGATTGTCGTATTCAATGGGCTTCAACAGATACTTGAAGGCATTTTCCTTGCCGCTTTCCAATGCGGTATCAATGGTCCCATGACCCGTGAGAACAATGCTCTGAAGAAAAGGCTGGATTTTCTTGAGTCTTTTCTGGGTCTCGACCCCGTCCATACCGGGCATTTTCAAATCCACCACAGCCACATCGAAATCATCATTATTGGCCACCTCGATGGCTTCTTCACCGGAAAACGTGGCCTTTACGATGTATCCTTCCCTCAACAGACGTTTTGAGAGATATTCGACGAGGGTTTCTTCATCATCAATGAGTAGAACTCTAATATCGGTTTTTTCGGTCATAATAGACGGCTCCCTCGGAAAGGTTTTAAATTTAGAAATAATGCTTTGAAAGAGACGGGATCTTTGTAGAGGAAGGATACTTTCCAAAAACATGATTTGTCAACCGTTTTTTAAACGGGTTAATTGTTTATGAGAATGTTCAGCAAATTTTGCCTTGTATTCAAAGTTTGGAAGAGTTCCGGGAGAAACCAGTTTCACTCATAAGCTGAATATCAACTAATTCCTGTGGGCCTCGTTTTTTTTGGACACCGAATGATGTGATACTTGCTTTCCCACTTTACATGTGATTGACTTTGATAATATTCCACGAATACCTTTTTCTTAAGACGCCCCAAAAACAGGGATCCTCAAGAAGCAGGTTTATCTCGTCTGACCGACAAGCCTATTAGGTCGATAAAATTCGGAGTTCGTGGTATATTAAGATTCATTAAACAACATTATGAAGAGTAGACTTTAACAGTTGGGAGTTCTTAGCAAATGTCTTTGAAATACTTGTTTTTTGCGGCATTCATTGTTGTGGTGGTTTTCTTTCTCAGGGATTTTATCAAGAATTATCGTTCATATAAAAAAAAGAGGAAAGAAGATCGTAATATAGAATAATTAGGAGTTGACAAAATGATTTCATATTGTGGAATCGATTGTTCAAAATGCGAAAGCTATTTGGCCACGCAAGCCAACAGTGACATAAAACGAAAAGAAATCGCTGAGCAATGCCTAATTGAATTTAAGGTAGACATCAAGCCGGAAGAAATAAATTGTAATGGCTGTAAATCTAATTCCGTTAAATGCTCCTTTGCCGCAAACCTGTGCCAAATAAGAAAATGCAATATTGAAAAATCCCACCCTTATTGCTCTGTATGTAGTGAATACAAATGCGAAAAACTAGAAAAAATTATCGAATCAGCTCCCGTTATTGGGGAGGCACTTGAGGCGCTCGCTAACATTTTGGAAGTCAGGGATGGAACACTTACATGATATTTGGAAAAAAGCAGAATATCAAAACACTGGATGACGTTCTCAAATGGAGCTGGCGGAATCTCCATAACGGCGTTCGAAACTTCAGGCATCCGTTTCACAGGCCAACCCTTACCACCGCAGATGGCAACCAACCCCAGGCACGGACCGTCATTCTGAGGGGGTTTTCAGAAAAGGATCGTACCTTGATATGTCACTGTGATGCCCGAAGTCCCAAGGTTTCACAAATTCAGCATAATCCCAATGTGAGCTGGTTATTCTATGATCCTGAAAAGTGGATACAGCTGCGTCTTACCGGAACCTGTTCGGTCCATACGGACGATAAAACGGCTGAATCCCAATGGGAAAAGGTGCGTTTGAGCAATCGAATAAACTACTGCACTGAAATCCCGCCGGGTTTACCTACGGAAAAACCGACTTCGGGTCTGCCGGATCTCCTCCGCCATAAAGCGCCCAAACTGCTTGACCACTCCGAGGGTCGCAAAAATTTTGCCGCCATTGTCTGCCGATTCGATCAGGTGGACTGGCTTCTGTTGAAATTGACAGGCAACATCCGGGCAAAATTTCATTGGGAAGATCATCGCATTAACGCATCCTGGATAATCCCCTAATACGGTTGCGATTCATCAAACTGCTGCAACGTTTTTTCGCTGGGTTTAGGGGTTAACAGGCTGACAATGACGATGGCTGCGAAAGCCAATATGAAGCCGGGCAATAGCTCGTAGAAGTACTCCCCCTGGATCTTGATATAGTTCTTCACAACGAAGATCGTTACCGCACCCACAATCATGCCCGCAAGGGCGCCATATTTGGTGGTGCCTCTCCAGCATAAAGAGAGAATTACCAGGGGCCCAAAAGCAGCTCCAAATCCACCCCATGCGTAACCCACCATGGCCAGAATCGTCCCGCCGCTGGAAGCCGTGATGATGTAGGCCATCAATGCAAAACCCACCACCCCGAATCGACTGATCCAAGCCTTTTGTTTGTCATGGAATTTGCTGAAAAAGGGAAGGTCTTCCGTGAGTGACGAGGTTAAAACCAAAAGTTGTGAGTCGGCGGTCGACATGACGGCCGCTAATACCGCCGCCAGAATGAAACCCGAGAACACCGGATGGAACAGAGCGCTGGTAAGGGCCAGGAGAATTCTTTCCTTGTTGCCATCCGGACCCGTAACACCAGCCAGTGGCGCTATTTCATTGTATCCGATTCCGATGAGTCCGATGGTCGTTGATAATACAAGACAGATGATCATCCAGGAAATGCCGACACGCCGAGCATTTGGGACATCTTTGACGTCTCTGATCCCGATGAATCTCGCCAGGATATGGGGCTGCCCAAAATAACCAAAGCCCCAGGCCATGAGTGACGCTCCGGTGAGCCATGTTGTGGTAAAAACGAACGCCTTCGGATTGGCTGCCACAATATCGGCGCCTGAGCCTGATATGGCCATGTATGCCAGAAGCGCACAGAAGACCAACGCGCATAACATGAGAATCCCCTGAAACAAATCCGTCCAGCAAACGGCTTTATAACCTCCCAGAAAAGTATAGGAGACCACCACCAAGGCTGTTACCAACAATGCAGTTTGTTCACTGGCCCCAAAGCTGTACGCAAAAAGCAATGTTCCGCCTTTGAGGCCGGAAGCGACGTACAGGGTGAAAAAGAAAAGAATCACCAGTGTAGATACAATCCTGAGTGTTCCAGAAGCGTCATCGAACCGATTGGATAGAAAAGTGGGCAGGGTCACGGCATTCAGCTTTTCACTATACACCCTGAGTCTCGGCGCGACCACATACCAGTTCATATAGGCACCCAGGGTCAGCCCCAGAGAAATCCAGAAACCTTCAACCAGACCTGCGGCGAAAACTGCTCCGGGCAATCCCAAAAGCAACCAGCTGCTCATATCGGATGCGCCTGCGCTGATGGCCGTTGTTATGGGGCCCAGGGAGCGACTCCCAATAATAAAATCTTGATTATTATGGGTTTTCCTCATTGAGTAGTAGCCAATACTCAACAGGAGCAACATGTAAAGACCAAACTGTATGGAAATACCCAAAATATCCAATCCTTGGCCGAAAATTACCTTATCAGTTCAGAAACTTCAGCAATTCCATCGGCTGACGGATGACTTTAACGGCACCGGACTCTCGTAATTCTTTTTCCGACCGAAAACCCCAGAGCGCTCCCACCGGAAACATGTTGGTGTTAACAGCCGTTTTCATATCAGCGTCACTGTCGCCAAGATAGAGAAACGCCTCAGGCGCAATATCCAGATGCTCGGCGATCTCTCGCGGAACCGCGGGGTCGGGCTTCATAGGGTATCCCTCCCTCTGGCCCAGCACCACTCCAAACTCCCATTTTGGAAGAAACTCCCGCATGCAGAGTTCCGCGAAATGCTGGGGTTTGTTGGTAAACACGGCCATTGGAATTTCTTTCGCAGTGAGGGCATCCAGCAGTTCCGGTACCCCGTCATAGAGCCGGGTCTTTCTGTTCCAGTTCCGGTCATATTCCGTAAGGAACGCCTCCAAACATTCAGCCGTCAGCTCACTATTTCGCTTTTCCGGCGGCAGTGTCCGTGAGACAAGTTTAGCGACGCCATTGCCGACGAAATAGCGAAATGCCTTCACTGAGTGTATAGGGAAACCCCTATCCTCAAGAGTGCGATTCATCGCGTCTGCAAGATCCTCCAATGTATCGAGCAACGTCCCATCCATGTCGAAAATAACTGCCTTATATGCTATTTGCACCTTTCAATTCCCATAAAGGGATTCAATCTCCGGCATGTATTGCTCCAGCACATTTCGCCTTTTCAGTTTCATGGTCTGGGTCAACATGCCGTTTTCAGATGAAAAAGTTTCGCTCATAAACAGAAATTTCCTGGGGATTTCATACCCGCCGAATTTTCCTTTGAGCCCATCTGCAATGGCTTTGGAAATCATTTCCTGAACGTCTGGATTTTCTGAAAGGGCTTTCGGATCACTGGTAAGATTGTTTTCTTTTGCGTATTTTTCAAGAACCTCAAAATCGGGAACCACCAGGGCAACATTGTAATCACGACCATCGCCGTAAACCATGACCGTCTCCACCAGGGGAAGCAGTTTCATCTCCTCTTCCAGGGCCGTCGGAAAAACATATTTTCCGTTCACCAGTTTGTATTGTTCCTTGATGCGCCCCGTGATGTATAGATAGCCATCCTCATCCAGGCGGCCCCGGTCCCCGGTCCGGAATCCCCCGGCTTCGGTCATCACCTCTTTGGTGGCTTCCGGATTGTTATTGTAACCCTGCATGACGTTGGGGCCATGGACGACGATTTCCCCGTCCTCGCTGCCATCTTTAGCCAAAACCGGGTCAATTTCAACCCGCACCTGGTCGATGGCCCGCCCCACGCTGCCGGGCCTGTGTGCTGTGGGGCAGTTCATGGTGACAGCAGGTGTGGTTTCGGTCAACCCGTAGCAATCATAGACCGGCACACCGATATCGGAAAAAAAATGGCTGATTTCCACGTTCATGGTGGCGCTGCCACTGATGGAACCCTTCAGCCTTCCACCGAATCGCTCTCGAATCTTTTTGAAAACAATGGCGTCAGCTATTTTGAATTTCAGGCCTGTCAAAAAGCAGGTTTTACCCTCTTGTGCGAGCTCTCTACGCTTTTTGCCGCTTTCAACACCCATGGTGAAGAGCATTTTTGCCAGGCCCCCGGTCTCATTCATCTTAGCCCCCAGCCCGGCGTATATCTTGTTAAACACCTTGGGCACGGCAATGATGTAGGTGGGTTTTACCTTTCCCATATCCTCCCCAATGGTCGTCACATTCTCCATGAAACCCACGGATCCCCCCACATGGGAAAAAAAATACAGCTCAGCGGTTTGACCAAAAGAATGGGCCCACGGCAGGATGGACAGCCCCCGGTCATCTTTGCCCAGTTCAGGATACAGCTTTTTTGCAGCATGGACATTGCTCATAAAATTGCCGTGGGAAAGAAGCACCCCCTTGGGGCTTCCGGTGGTGCCGGAGGTGTAGATCAAAACAGCGATATGGGAGGGGTCAGGTTTTATGGATTTTACCGGATTCGCTTTTCCCACACGCTCCAGTTCGGCCATGGTGTTTTCACCTTCGGCGTCAATGATGTATACTTTTTCAAGGGCAGGGGTTTCATCCTTAAATGCTACGACCTTTTCATAAATCTCTTTTGTAGAAACCAGCAAAACCTTGATGCCGCTATCGTTGATGATATATTTCCATATTTTTACCAGTTCGTTTTCGTACATGGGAATATATCGGGCGCTCAGGCCGTAGGTGGCAAACGCACAAATGGCCCATTCCGTACGGTTGTTGGCAATAATGCCCACCGCATCATTTTTTTGAACGTCTGCACCGGCCAAACCACCACGTAGATTATCTATGCGGTCGCCCAACTCCCGGTAAGTAACCCACTCATAGTCACCTTGAGCGTTCTTTGTTCCGAAAACGGGCCGTTCCGCGTATGCTTTGACGCTGTCTTCAATAAGGTCCACCAGGTTGTCCGGTTTGTCGTATCGATAAGCCATTACTTCCCCCTCTCTGCGCTACGGATTCATTTCATAGTTGTCTTTCAAGCAGTACACATGATTTTCCCATATATTCAGAAAACGTTCTCTATTGGGAACAGGCTTTTTGATCATCTTCATGCAAATCGCCATTTGTTTGTCGGTGGTGCTGGGCTTGGTGTAAATCTGCAGTGCGAACTTGGAAAAATCCCGAATCATAACATCAAAAATCTGTTCTAAAAGATCGTTTTCCAACCTGTCCATCTTTGATTTTTCGATGATGAGCTGTCCATAAACCACAAGGGTAAACAGTTCACCCAGGTTCAGTAGGAAATCGATATCTTTAATCTG
>Ga0307987_1000212_pt1 | contig 36610 bp, 43 predicted proteins | sample EllFjometagen181_FD_203157 | JGI IMG/M metagenome (GOLD analysis project Ga0307987, IMG submission 203157) | Marine microbial communities from Ellis Fjord, Antarctic Ocean - #181 | ecosystem: Environmental > Aquatic > Marine > Unclassified | place: Southern Ocean | collected 2014-10-08 | reverse complement strand
GGATATGGTCAAGCCCTCTTCCAGCACAAAAGCAGTCTCACCAAGGGTCAGGGTATTTCCTTCAATAGCCGTGGATGTGTGAGTCCACAGATTACGAAGCTGGATCAATAAGGCACTCCGAAGGTCTCTGTCGAGATTCTTAAGAAAATTAAGCATTTTTAATTCCCGTGTTGAGGATTATGTGGCAAATCCCACCTATATTATTAATCCCTCGCGATGTGCATATACCAGGGGCAATACCCCTTTCATATACCCAAAGCATGGTGTAATCTTATTTTGCTGAAATTCTCCATAATAATCTTCAGGCATCTGATATACACCTGGGCATGAAAAAATTTCTTCAAGAGAAAGATATTCAATTTTTTGGGGCCAAAGCTGTACGCTGTGTCTTAAGAGTTCCTTATGTTCAATTTTTTCTCTCTGTTCTAATGCTTTGATAATAGCAGGAGAAACAACAACTATTTTGGTGTCACTTTCTATTACACGACATAATTTGGCAACTTCCGGATAATTTAGCTTTTTTTCTTTATCTTTAATTGCACCAGCTCGTTGATCATAATCAGTCATAATTTCACGCCGCATTGCTTCTGTAGCCAATTCTGCCCCGGAAAGTTTGTTCATTTTTCCCTCTTCAAACAACTCAGCAAGAACCATTTTTGAAACTCGGAATGAAGGATGTTGGTTGAGTAGTGGTTCATCCACATCCACACGGAAATCCCATATTTCAGAAATAAACTTGTCATCATGGCGATTAGCTCTCCCTCCAATCTGAATGAGGCTTGAGGTACTGCAACTTTCACGTAATGCCGTGACAAAAGAAAAATCCATGCCAGCTTCCACACAACTTGTGGCAACAAGCGTCCAAGCGACCCGTTTTCGTTCCTTTAAAAGCAGCACAACTTGCTGGACCACTTTATCACGATCTGAGGGACAAAGGGCTGTTGACAAATGCAACACCTCTTCTCCTTCTCCATTTTTTTTATGAGTAGAGAGTAATTCTTTGGCCACCACTGCCGCTGATTGTACAGTATTCATTATTACCAGACGCGGTCCTTTGGTAGAAACAATCAAGTCCACCAACCCCGCCAAATTTAAAGACTCCGGAACTGTCAAATATTTAATTCTATTTATTTCAGCTGAGTCTGCTACATGACGGACTTTTTCTGGAACTAAGTCAGGAATAATTTCCGGAATTTCCGCTATTTGAGGAAACTGCCAAAACCGGGGTAATGATCCAGAAGCCAAAACAAAATGGCATGTCCAATCAGTGACCAATTCTTTAACCCACTGCCACATTTGAGGCCACATCCATGCGGGAATCGCAGCATGGACCTCATCAACAAATATTGCTGATCCAGGTAACTCATGCATTTTCCGTAACCTCGCTGGGTTATTAGCGGCAATGGTTTCAAAAAACTGAACAGCGGTTGTAACGATTATTGGCGCTTTCCAGAGAGTGGTTAAGTGACGGCTATCTATATGATTAAAATCTGCCTGATGGTGATGCTCTGCAATGACCTCAAACTCGTTTTCACCAGCCAATACTAAGGCTTTGCGGTATGTGTCCACCGATTGTTTTATAATATTCGTGTATGGCAAAACAACTATGATATGTCGCAATCCCTTTTCAATTGCCACCTTTAACAGATGTGCCATAACAGCAGTTGTTTTACCGGTGCCGACAGGACTATCACAGGCAATAATTCCTTCTTTCACTTTGGCATTTTTACAGCCCCGAAAGATATCCCGCCGTAAAATGTTTCTTGTTTTTGTGGGATCGTGTTTAAACAAATCATCAGTATAACATTTAAGAGACTCAAGACGCTCCTGCCAGCGACAAGAAGGAGATTCAACACTCTTTTCATTGCCATAATGACGGGCCGTATCTCCATGATCCCCATCCACCAAACAAGAAAGAGCTAAACGGAAACGTAAGCCCCCCCAGCCCCCACTTCCTCTGCATACTTCAGACGGAAGCTGCGGCACATGAACATATTTATTATGCGTCGATACATATTCAGTAAGATACTTTTCCGTTCGAGAAAAAGTATCCTCATTCCGGAGAAACAATCTTTTACCACGGCTTTTTTCATTCAAAAGATCTGGTAATCCCTGGTGATGTTTGCTGGCCAAAATGGCAGCAGAAAAACATTTTTGTTTCAACAAGAAAGCAGCCCCCGCATCCTCGTGCTTAACAGGCAAACCTCTTTGGGAGTTACTCTCAAGGACATGTTGATTTTCAGAATCAAGCTTTCCTAAATCATGCCAAATAGCAGCGTTTACCACACTTTGTTGAAAATCAAAACCGGTACCAGTTAGATAACTGTATGCACCTCTGGCATTATCAACAGCCTGTTTTACAACACCGCAAATATGATCCTTATAACTTTGAGTTGGGATACCTTTATCAGGCTTCGCACTATGGGCTAATGGATCCATTACAACTCGGTGACCAAGTCTCGCAAAGGCTTAACTTTATCCTTCAATTCCTGGGGAAGAACAACAGGCACATCATATTCATCCCAGGAACAGGATGGTTTTTCAGGCTCCTCTTTTTTCCTTGGCGTCAGGGCATCCAGCAAATCAAAATCTGAGCAGGAACCAAGTACGGATTTATGCTCAATATACCAGGCATGACGTATCCCGACAGAAGGGCGTACATATGATGCGGTATGTGAGTAAGCATAGGGAATTATTTTCAGCAAAAGGTCAACATCATTTTGAGTACAGCCTGACTTTGTTGCAGCTGTTGGATTTACAAAGAAAGGGATGGTGTAAACTCCATGACTGACAATACGATAGCCCAAAGGAGCCATACCTCTATCTTTACCTTCCTGCACGCCTGATTTATTCGTATTTGTCTGTCTTTCTATCTCGACAGGAGAAACAGAAACACCCATACCGAACTGGACAACTCCCGTTTTAATGGTCGTCGATGCCCCTTCCTCAAGAAAAGTATTGCCAAAAATCCGACCATCCCAATATTTCTTTACAAAAATTCCATTTCCAAGCTCATTTATAATCATTGCCCTATCACGCCCCCGGCTTTCAAGTATACAAAAATTTTCAGGACCTAAATTAGGGGAAAACTGACCAGAGATTTCCTGCCAAACAGGCCCATCTGTATTTCCTACAAGATCACGCACTTTACGTTTAAATGATACAGGTGAAATTTCACCCCTATCATCAAATCGTTGTCGCGGATCACTTTCTCTATCCGGGTCACCATTGGGATTTGAGTTCCTCACTTCAACGACAAGAAGTCCGGTGGCTTTTTTTAGAAATTTATTATTTGATTCCATCATTTTTCTCCTTTTGACTATTCTTATTCTCGTTACGAGCTAAATATCCAAGTAACATCTTCGCCTGGGCCGCCTCATCCGGACGAAAGCTAAGGTCGCTCTTTTCAAGCGACTGTGCAATTTTTCCCATTTCATTTACTGCCCACTTTGCCAGTTTAGCCTCTTCCCCTCCCTTTTCAGCCCAGGCTTTATAAACCAAGAGTCGTTGATTCAATCTGGCCAAAGCCCGTTGGGGCTTATCCAACGCAATTTTCATCATTGCATTGCCAAGAAGCAAGGCAGGAATATCATCCTTTCTCACAATCTTGCTGTATTCCCTGTGCAAGGTATCTGCCAGTGACAATATTCTGCCGACCTGAAACGCCACTCCTTTCATATATTCCTCCTTTTTATATCCAAGCTTATAGAGTAAAATTGCTAACAAACTGATGCCAAACAAGGTACTTTTTTTTGCTTCAATGCTGTATTTTTTTATCATTTCTGTATTCAGCGCCCCTCCAATACCAATAAAAAGAGAACTTGTTTGTTGCAAAAACAATCTCAAAAAACTGATATTAAGCTTCATGTCATCTTGGGGTGAACAAAAAAACAAATCATAAACATCGCTCAGTCTACAACCCTGTACAGCACTATTATCAAGTCCATCGCGTATCCATTGATAATGAAACAACCCCATCACTGCAGAAGGAGAAGGACAAAACGGACTATGTGTTTTTGCTTTTTCACCTTTTTTCAACGGAACCACCAATGAAAAAGGTGGATGATTTCTTGCGCCTTTTCGCCATATTTCTATTCCATTCAATATATTCGAGACAGAAAAAACTGAATTAAACAAAACCTGCCTGCGTCCTTTATCAACACTTTTTAAAACAAAAATCCGTAACTGATCATCGGGACTGATTGCAGCTTTTCCCTTCAGGACATCACAAACCTTTTTTGTATTGGCCTCGAATTCTCCTTCTGTATTTTGATCACCACCCAAAAAGCTGAAATCGATTTCACTTATTGGCATTTTTTCCAAATATGAAATCAATAAATTCCTTTCTTTTTTGTCACTGCCTGGAACAGAACACCAGGTTTGTCCTTTACGTTTAGGAGCAGTAATGAACAAAAGACAACTATACAGCTCATTGGTAAGATTTTCATTCACAAGATAATTTTCAGCACTAACCTTGCCATATCGATAATGACAGCGGGCATCCTTGTTCATCGAAAAAAGATAGGATTGACCAAGAATAGGTAATTTTGGCTCAGGAAATTTTTTTCTTTCCAACGGCCCGACAATACCACTTAATGAACATATATCTTGGCTGTCACTTTTCCTCACCATTGAAAATAATGCAATACTCACTTGGTTTTTAATTTTTTTATCAAATATTCGGAATTCAAAAGCACTATAATTATCGACATCAAGAACAATCGGAATATCTCCAGACTCATATATTTTTTTCTTTTTATGCCACTTGCCAAGCAAGAGTTGTTCGACCACTTCCCATGATTCTATCCTTCCTTCCATGCAATTTTTTATAACTAAATCTGAAAGTTTTTGTAAAAACAATTGACCATTATCCGCTATTTTTTGCGCACGATCCAACAAATCCCAAAAGACAGAATTCTCCTGATGACTTGTTTTTAGTTGTTTTTGAATTTCAGAAGGAAAAACAGAAAATCGATTTTCAATGGATTTAATATATTTATCAATATCCTGGCCTTTTATGTGTGAAAAAAGAGTAGCCTGATCGCAGATAGCTTTCAGTTGGTTAAAACGTTCAATTCCTTTTTTTTCTTCTAGTAGTCTACGATTTTCTTCTGCACTTAGAATTGGTGTCCAAATCGGTATCTTTAAGTTATAAACAGGAAATGATTTCTGATTGTCTGGCTTCAATTTCCAAGTTGTCGCCATCTTTTCCTTGGGGTGAAACTCAACGCGCCGAACTTCGCCGGATTCATCTATACCAACTATAAATCCATCTTCTTTTTTATGGTCTGTCACCCATGGATGAATTCTCTCTGGCGCTATACCACAGCGTTCTAAACTTTTATGGAGAGTGTAAATTTCGTTAAGCATATTCAAGCACCCCCTCACGTATTTCAACATTTTGTCTGAACACAGGCTTATATTTCCCATTCACAGGTGAATCGAAAACAGAATGTAATAACGAAGGAATAATTTGGTTTATATCCTTTTGCACGAAGGTTACTCCTTTGCGCAATGGGCCAAAATAAGATGGCACAAATTCTTTCCACCCCAGAACCGGTGTGTAATATGTTTGTCCTTTTTTTAACCGCCGAATAAACATTTCTTGTAAAGCATGGAGGTGGTTATTACCATATGGTGCCGGTGTAACCTCGTCAACAACCCCATATAATCGAAAACAGACTTCAACCAGTATTGTTGCAGGTAATTGATATGCATCATTTCCTTTTATTTGTTTAGGGTGGCGAAGAGGTCCACCATAATTGGTGACATATTTTTCAAACCTGATCGGTTTACATATTTCCACCTTTGTTGGCCGGATATAGGCACTTTTGTATCTGGCAACTGCTTCAAACATTCCTTTTGCCGCAGAGAAAGTCGGTACTGGGTAAGAAATAGGCGTTGCTCCAGAATCCGGTCGAGTAAAAATAGCTGCTGGTCCAGCTACTTCAACCGTTACTTTATATTTTTTATCTTTCATTTTGTTTATTCCCCCAAAAATTAAAACCAATATAATCGTTATTCTGTAATGCAAAGCAGCTCCAGGCGTACCTGCCTAATTCGCAACCATAAAGCATGTGAACACTATTTTTTTTATTGCCGTAAAAATTTTAAAAATTTGTTCCTGTATTTCTATTTCCTTTTCAACAACTTAATTTTTGTATTTATTGACTTTTACAATTTTATACGCATCCACCATTCTTTTTATGTCAGAGACTTCTTTTTCAGCGGACTTTACATTTTCAGCCATCAGCAAAAGATCAAAGAATCTTCCGTTTGAATTAAGGTTCCTTCTGGAGATAGCGGGTTCCATAAAACCGTTGATACCATAATATTGTGTAATTCTGATTTTAAATTCTTCACAGAGCTCGTCAGATAGTAGCCCCAATTCCTTTAACCGATAAAGAAAAGACTCTGCTGAAATACCGAACCGCTGTTTGATCCTGAGAAGTATCTCCCAAGACCAGTTGGAGGGGGTAATACCCAATTGGCCCACAGTGGTTTGCACTGCTTTTTTGGGCATTAGAAAGGTAGCGGCAAATCTTTTGGCCGCCCTGGTTTCGTTGATGGGACGATTCCCGTCCGGTGTTTCCTCGACAGTGACAAAAAGTCTGTCCTTTCTGATACGAATCTGGTTGAATATTAAGATTTTTCCCAGTTCCAGGGAAAGGGAAAAAAGTTGTTTTTCTATATTTTTTTTGGAGTTTAGAAAAAAGAAGGCATTGTGAAAGGCGGGTTCATAAAAGGAAAGTGCTCCAAGATCGCGTGCAGGATTCATGAATGGAAAAAGAATGATCCTCAGACCGAAGTTTTCAAATAATTCAAAATAATCGAACAATACCGCATCGCCAGTCCCCAAAAAATTGCGGACTCTTAATGCCAGTTCTTCCATACCTTGGTAATCAGGATCAAAGGGAATGGATAGCGGCAGATATGCATGTTTTTGAACGCCGCAGATATCCTCCAATGCATGAAAGGATGTCATAATTTCATGGCAGGCACTTAAAAGCTTTTTAGGTGGCGGTTCCGGGCAGGGATCAATGGTAATAAAACAAGGATCGCCAATCAGACCTGTTTGCGGCGGGGACATTTCAGATGCAAATAATGCATCAACAGAAACACCCAGCACATGTGTAAGTTTATAAAGGACAGCGGTAGAAGGCAAATTCAGTCCGCGTTCAATACGGCCTAGGGGACCTTCCTGAATACCTATTTTTGATGCAAGCTGTAAAAGGGTCCAATTCCTCGATCTACGGAAAAAGCGGATATTTTTCCCTATGAATTTAAGGTCCTCTTCCATGACTTTTAAAACCATATGATTCTATTATTGTCAAGAATAATGTTTAATATAAAATTAAAAATAACTAAATAATACTTTTCCAGGCAATTATGAAGAATGCCCCCGCCATAATTTTGGGTCCCGTTTTTTTAAATTAGCCGGCTGTGATGGAACAAAAAGCGTCTTCCATCTCCAATCTCAATTTTTTTATTTTAATTATTTCTCCTGGGATAGCGGTATCCTGGCAATGGTTTTTCTGATCCGGACAAAAATACCAGGTACACACAAAAGGGCGCAGGTTTCGGGGCAAAAGACAACCGGTTTTGGTCAGGTGAACGCAATGGGGTCTGGTCTGCCCTGGTATTTTTTTTATCTGCCGATCCGGAAATATGCCCAACCCAAAGTACAAACAAAGAATATCTTTAAAATCATACCAGATGGTTGCCCTTTCACAGCAGACATCCCTGCAATCCGGACAAGTGACGGCACATAGTTTTTCAAATGAGCCGGAAAGGGAATCAACCAGAAACCGGATCCTGCGGGCAAGGAAACGAACAGGTTCAAGGTCCGGCCCATGAACCCTTTGGATGGTATCTAAAAAAAAGTTGATTTCCCGCCATTCTGATCTCTCCTGCCAGGGAAGGGGGTGAATTTGATAATAGGACATGGCTTTGATTATTACGCCATATTTGACAAAGATTCAATATCCCTTAATAATTTATCGGTATACATATCAGAACCGAAAAACCCTTGTGGACCAGGCTATTGATACCGTAACAAAGGCGGGGTATCCGGCGGCCCGGGGATAAGAAGACCTTCCGCCCTACAAAAGCCCTGACAAATCAAAGCTCTCTGATTTATTAAGGGTCAGAATAAACCGTCTGAGAAGCTCTTTATCAAAACAATGGGCCATGCCCTGGTCTCGGAGCTTGGTCCGGGCTTCCACCCGCTTTTTGGCCTCTTCCTCCAGCATTTCTCTTTCCCGAAGACGGCGCAGCTTGGCCTCATAATCATCCCTTACAATGGCAGTTATAGGAATTTTTGGATTCTCTCTGGCCTCGACCTCAAATTTTCTGAGGGTTTCCAGATAGGGATTCTCACCGGCCATGATCTTGAGTGCTTCAAAGGGCGTCCGGGGATCTTTATAGGGCCGCTTTGAGGTCAGAGCATCAAACACATCCGCAATATGGCATATTTTTGCCATCAAAGGAATTTGATCCCCACAAAGACCACAGGGGTAACCGCTGCCATCTTCATTTTCATGGTGGTATAAAATAGTCTGCATGGAGGCGTGGGGCAATTGGGTTTCAAAGAGCAGACTTGTGGAATAGGCGGTATGGGACTGCATGAGCACATATTCAAGATTATTGAGTTCCCCTTTTTTATTAATCACATCCTTGGGAATTTTTATTTTTCCAATGTCATGGAGGAAACCCGCCGCTGTCGCCTGAATCATCAGATCCCTTAATTGTGCATCTGTTTTTGCCTCAAACAAATCCGGGTTGGCGTTGATAAATGTGGCGGTCAGCCAACCCACCTTGATGGAATGGGTATGGGTTTGATAATCATGGCCGATGAGATTGGCAATCCCCTTTAATGATTCAATGTCGGATATAAAATCCATGGCCTGGGCGATCAATTTTTCTATATTTTCAATTACCAGTTTGCAATCCTGCGGGGAAGCAAAATTAGTAGTAAAGGATTCCTGGACCACTTCTGTGGCTAAATTGATAAGGGTCCCTGTTTTATTTTTAACATCAATCCCTTCATGTTTCAGGATAAATTCCAGATTATTTTTCAGATACTGGTTATAATTGGCGTTTTGATTCTTGTGGATATAAACGATATCCCAGGAGCTCAGCAAGTCCATTAACCGCGCCTTAGGAACGGACTTTGAATCCACCAGAAGACATCGAAACCGATATTTCCCATTTTTCAGGGGATAACGCTCAAACAAGGAAAATTTTGTTATGTTAGGGATTCGGAAAATTTCACAAGACCCGAAAATCAAGTATTGACAAGACGGTATTTTTTATTTATCGTTAATAGTCGATAAACGATAATAGAGAGGATCTATGCAGGGCAATAAACCAATGGAAACAGAACAACTGGCCAGGATATTCAAGGCACTGGGACATCCCACCCGAATCAAAATTGTGGAGCACCTGATGGAGATGGACACCTGTGTATGCGGGCAGATTGTCAATATTTTCCCCTATTCCCAGTCCACCATCAGCCAGCACCTGAAACTGCTCAAGGAATCCGGGATCGTCTGCGGTGAAGTGGAAGGGCCAAAAACCAGATTTTGTGTTGACAAACAAGCCCTAACCCAGGTCAAATGCTATATAAAAAAACTAAAATGAGGCTGGAACATCAATGAGCACCAATAAAAATTCTCCCCTGAAGAAAACGCATCTGTCCACTTCCGGCGTGACACTCATGCCCGCCATGGAAAAGGTCAAAGACAATTGCTGTGACCCTGTCTCCATACATGAAAAGCCCGGATACAGTCTTTGCCCCTATGTGGATGGGTTTATCACCACAGATACAGGCCCTGTACCCCGGATAAAAACAAAACTTTCCATACACGATCGAATATCCACCCTCATTGTCCGGTGCGGAATCAACCGCAATCAATACAGGGTGGCTCCGGGCCTGTACGGGGTGGGACAGCCGGACAAAACTTCAGAGGTGCTTGTCACTGCAAACTTCAAGCTGACCTTTGACCATTTGCGAAAAGAACTTGCCCCCCTTAACGCCTGGATACTGGTCCTGGATACCCGGGGGATTAATGTCTGGTGTGCGGCCGGGAAAGGGACTTTCGCCACCCGAGAGCTGGTGAACCAGATTCAAAGGGCAGATCTTGATAAAATCGTGGATCACAAACGAGTCATTGTGCCCCAACTGGGAGCCACAGGAGTATCTGCAAGGGCAGTGAAAAAAGAATCCTGTTTCCGGGTGGTCTATGGTCCGGTGCGGGCCAAAGATATCCCGAAATTTCTGGAAAAAGACAGAAAGGCCACCGCCTCCATGCGGACCGTCACCTTTTCCTTTGTAGAAAGGATCGTCCTAACTCCGGTGGAACTGCAGATTGTGCTCAAACCCGCACTCATAACCGCCCTGATTCTCTTCATACTTTCAGGCCTGGGACCGGGATTTTTTTCTTTTTCAGGGGCCTGGTCCCGGGGAGTGACTGCCCTTGCTTTTCTTTTAACCGGCATGGTGTCAGGGGCGGTGATCACCCCGGCGCTCTTACCTTATATACCCGGCAGGGAGTTTGCCCTTAAAGGTATCATTGCCGGCAGTCTTACGGGTCTTGCCATGCTGGGCGTGGCGTCATCGGCAATCCCTTCTTTCAGCGCTGGTCTTGCCCTGTTCCTCTTCTGCCTGACCATCAGTTCATTTTTGGCCATGAACTTTACCGGCACCACCCCCTTCACCTCCCCTTCAGGGGTTGAAAAAGAGATGAAACGGCATATCCCCATCCAGTTGATCACCCTTGTCCTGGCTTCGGGGCTCTGGCTTTATTCAGCGTTTTAAGTAAAAGGAATACAAGAGATGAAAGAATTTAGACATTTAGAAGCGGTATCCACCCTGATGCTGGATGAAGACAAGTGTATCGGCTGTAGCCTGTGCACCGAGGTCTGTCCCCACCATGTGCTGGAAATGCACCAAAACAAAGCCAGGATTGTGGATTTTAACGGTTGCATGGAATGCGGGGCCTGTGTCAACAACTGCCCTTCAGGTGCCCTGGCGGTCAACCCCGGGGTTGGCTGAGCCAGCTACATTATCCAGGTCTGGATAAAAGGCAAAGAGAATGCATCCTGCGGAGACGGCGGGTGCTGCTGACAATTAGGCTTTAAGGAGACCCTATGTACAACAAAAATTTTAAAGGAGATGTCTGCAGCCACAGCCATTCATTTTTTCTGGATAATTTTGTCCGCAGGCTCATCCAGAACCCAAAGCGAATTATAGGAGAATATATCCAAAAAGGTGACACCATCATAGACCTGGGGTGTGGCCCGGGTTATTTTTCCATTGATATGGCAGAGCTTACAGGCGATACGGGAAAGGTAATCGCAGTTGACCTGTAAAAAGAGATGCTGGCAAAGGTGGGGGAAAAAGCGTGCTGCTCTCACTTTAAATAGGAAAAAAATGATTCGGGGTCATAAAATAGCGAGTACTCATTTTTCTACTTGACTCAACTTCTTTTTAGTTGCTATGGTCATTTCAACTTTGCAATCGTTCTGGCTTGGTAACTTCTTCATTTGATCTGGATTTTGTACAAACGGCAGGTTTCCGATAACGCGGCGGACATCAGTAAATCCTGTTTTTTGACGGTGTTGCTTCAGGAGAATGTGCTCATGGATATGAAACGCGATTATTACGAAGATGTTCAGATTTTCACCTCCGGTACGATTGTCTTCTGGCTGGGAGCCCTGATGCTGCTCCTCACCCTCTTTCCTTTCATTGCAAAAAATTATTACATCTATGTCGCAAATTACATGGCCATCAATGTGATCGTTGTGGTGGGCCTGAATCTTCTGGTGGGCTACACCGGGCAGATTTCCATGGGCCATGCCGGGTTTTTCGCCATCGGCGCCTATGGCACCATTGCCCTGATGACCCATGCCCATTTCCCTTTTTTACTGGCGCTGCCCTGTGCCGGCATTGTGGCAGCTCTTCTGGGCTTTCTGCTGGGTCTGCCGGCACTGCGGCTGGACGGCCCCTACCTTGCCATTGCCACTCTGGGATTCGGTATCACTGCCACCCAGATCATCGGCAAAATTAAGCTGTTCGGCGAACGCCAGGGACTGCACGCCCCAAAACTGACCATTGGCCCCTGGCATATCCAGACCGACAAGGATTTTTATTTCATCCTGATCCCCATCACCATTTTCATGGTGCTCATCGCCCGTAATATCGTCAAAACAAAGGTGGGACGTGCTTTTATCGCCATCCGGGATGCGGACATCGCAGCCTCCACCATGGGGGTCAACCTGACCTTCTATAAAACCCTGGCCTTTGCGGTCAGTGCATTTTATGCCGCTGTCGGCGGCGGTCTTTACGCCTTTGTGCTGCGGTTCATTGAACCTGAACTTTTCAGCATGTTCATGTCGATCATGTTCCTGACCATGGTGGTGGTCGGGGGGTTGGGTTCCATCATGGGATCGGTCACCGGCGCCTGTCTCCTGGCTTTTCTTGATCTGCAGCTGAGAAACATTCTGGAAATCCCCTATTTCGGAGAGTGGATAAAGGCGTTATCAGAATCCTATTTTTCCCTTACGGGGGTTTCCAATATCCAGTTAATCATATTCGGACTGATCCTGATCATCATCATGCTCTTCGAACCCCTGGGGATATTTGGTATCTGGATACGGTTTAAAAAGTATTGGATGACATGGCCGTTTTAAAATAGATTAGGAGTGTGCTAAAACTTGGGAGGAGCGCGATGGTCGATTTCTTACAGATGGTACTCAGCGGTATTGCGGTGGGAAGTTCATACGCCTTGATGGGCCTTGGCATGGTATTGATCTACAAGGCGTCCAAGGTGCCCAATTTTGTCCAGGGCGAAATGGCCCTTCTGCCTGTTTTTATTTCGTTCATGTTGCTTTCCACCTATAAGATCCCCTATTACATCGCCTTCCCCGCCACCCTGATATTTGCTTTTTTTCTGGGGTGTTTTTTGGAATTTGCCATTTTGAGGCGTGCAAAAGCGCCTAACATTCTGGGTCTGATCATCATTACCATCGGCATGGAAATGATGCTCCTGGGGTTCGTCTCATGGAAGTTCGGTGCAAGTCAACGGGCCATGCCCTTTCCCATTTCCAGTTACGACAGCATTATGATCGGGGATATTTTCATCAGCTCCCTGGACATGCTCACCCTGGTGGTTGCCCTGGTCATCATGCTGGGCCTCTTTCTCTTCTTTCGCTTTTCCAAGATGGGGGTTGCCATGAAAGCCACCCAGATGAACGAAAATGCCGCAGCCCTCATGGGCATTAAAACCAAACAGATCCGAATGGTCACCTGGGGAATATCCGCCATGGTGGGGGCTGTGGCAGGCCTGCTCATTGCCCCTGTGCTGGTGGAGCCCTATATGATGTGGGACCCCATGCTCAAAGGGTTTGCCGGTGCTGTGGTCGGCGGTATGACCTCCCTTCCGGGGGCGGTTTTCGGTGCCTATATCGTGGGAATAACAGAACATTTATTTGGTGGTTATATCTCCATCGAGTTTAAATCAGTCGTTGCATTCGTGATCATTGTCATCGTGCTGTGCATAAAGCCCAGCGGGCTCTTTGCCAGACATTACGTAAAAAAAGTGTAAGAACGATATTGGGGTAATGGGGTAATGGGTGTTGGGTCTTTCATTTTATAAGGAGGAAAAGCATGAAAAAGTATCTTGCGTATGTTTTGACGGTTATGACACTTGTCATATTAGGTTTGGCGTTTAACACGGCAGCAGAAGAAGGCATCACCGATACCGAAATCCATATCGGTCAGTGGGGCCCCCAGACAGGACCTGCAGCTCCATGGGGAGCAGTAGCCAGGGGCACCGACGCTTATTTCAAGATGATCAATGAAGACGGCGGCATCCACGGCCGAAAGCTCGTACTTCACTATTTTGATGACGGATACAATCCCGCCAAGACCATGGCCGGGGTCAAACAGCTCCAGGAAGAGATCGGCATGTTTGCCTGGGTTGGCGGTGTGGGAACGGCACCGGGTCTTGCGGTTAAAGACTATATCATGGACAAAAAAATCCCCTGGATAGGGCCGTCCGCCGGCTCCCGACATTGGATAGACCCCCCCAGCAAGTATCTTTTCAACACCTATCCACTCTACCTGGGAGATGCCCAGCTGCTGTGCAAGTATGCCGTTGAAACCCTTGGGTTAAAACGAATTGCCATCGCCTTTCAGAATGACGATTATGGCAAACAGGGGTTGGAAGGCGCCCGGAAACAGCTGGCCAAATCAGGCCTGAAACTTGTTACTGAAATACCGGTCAATGTTGCCGATGTGGATATGAAACCCCATATCATGAAATTTCGAAAAGCCAAGGCAGATGCGGTTCTGCTCTTCGTAGGCCCCGGACATGTCGCCCGGCTCCAGGGTACCGGCAAAGCCATGCAGTTCACCCCCCAGTGGATGACCGCTTCCACATGTGGTGATCACCCCCTAATGATGGCCATTACAAAAGGGCTGTATGCGGGGACGATTTCATCCACTTTTGGGATGATGGATCCTAAACAAGTCGGCATCGGAAATAAAGAAGTTAGCCAGACCCCCTCACTTCCTTTGCTGGCTAAATATAAAAAAGACGCCTATGGTAAATTTGCCGCCAAAGAAGAACGCTGGGGCATGACCTTTTCAACCGGTATGGGGTTAGTCGAACCATTTGTCGAAGCAGCTAAACGCTGCGGCCGGGAACTCACCCGGGAAAAACTGGTGGCTGAATTGGAAAAAATCCAGAATTTCAATGGGATTATGGGAACGGTCAACTATGCACCGTTTGATCCCAAGGACCCACGCTGCAGGATAGGACAGCAGGAAGTTTTCCTCTTGCGTGCTGAGGCAGACGGTAGTTCTACCATATTAACCGATTGGTACCAGACTGAATTTATCCCCATGGAACACTAAGAATATCAATCCGACCGGAGGTTGGAGGACAAGCTGGTTCTCCACCCTCTATTTCCTCTTCACTTAGAACGCTCAAGGATAATCAGCCCATGGCATTTTTTGAAATCAAAAACCTGTCGATCCTTTTTGGCGGGCTAAAAGCCCTGGATAACATATCGTTTGAGGTAAAAAAAGGCGAGGTTTACTCGATTATCGGCCCTAACGGAGCGGGTAAAACCACCCTCTTCAATTGCATCAACGGTATCTACACGCCCAGCGCTGGGAAGATTCTGCTCAAGGATAAAAACATCCGGGGCAAGAAACCGGATAAGGTGGCAAGTGCAGGTATTGCCCGAACCTTTCAAAACATAGAGCTCTTCGACAACCTGAACACCATGGAAAATATCATGCTGGGACGTCATATTTACATGAAAACCGGTCTTTTCCACGGCGGCTTTTTGTGGGGGAGAAACTCCTTTGCCGGCAAAGAGGAGGTTGAGCACCGCAAAAAGGTGGAGGAAATCATTGATTTTCTGGACCTCCAGTCCTCCCGGAACAAGCTTGTGGGCGGATTACCCTACGGCACCCGAAAACAGATTGAACTGGGCCGGGCGCTGGCGCTGGAACCTGAACTGCTACTGCTGGACGAACCCTGCGCCGGGATGAATTCCGAAGAAAAACAGGACATGATATTCTGGGTCAAGGATATTCAGGAAGAGCTGGGTATCACCATCATGCTCATCGAACACGACATGAACATGGTCATGGACATTTCCGACCGAATCCTGGCAATAAATTTCGGGCACTCCATCACAGAAGGGAAACCCGAAGATGTTCAAAAGCATCCGGAAGTTTTAAAAGCCTACTTGGGAGAAGATGAAGGTGAATGCACTGCTTGAGATAAAAAACATCGAGACCTACTACGATTTGATTTACGCCATCCGGGGGGTTTCCCTTACCGTGGAAGAGGGAAGTATCACCGCCATCTTAGGTAACAACGGTGCCGGGAAATCCACTATTTTAAAAACCATCATGGGTCTTATCCGAGACCAGCCGGACAAGGGAAGTATCGAGTTCATGGGCAAACCTATCCATGGGATGGACACCGATAAGATCGTTCGCATGGGCATTACCCTGGTGCCGGAAGGACGTGAGGTGTTTGAGGAACTCACCATCCGCGAAAATCTTCTCATGGGGGCATACATCCGCAATGACAAACAGGGCATTGCCGATGATTTTGACCGGGTTTTTGACTATTTCCCCATACTAAAAAACAGGGTGAACCAATGGGCGGGAACCCTGTCCGGCGGCGAACAGCAGATGCTGGCCATGGGCCGGGCCTTGATGAGCCGGCCCAAACTCTTGTTCCTGGATGAACCCTCCCTGGGGCTTTCTCCGCTCCTGGTCAAAGAAATCTTCGAGATTATCAAGACCATCAATGATGAGGGGGTCACCATTTTACTGGTGGAGCAGAATGCCAGGATGGCCCTGGGGGTTTCCCAGACCGGTTTGATTCTGGAAAACGGCCGCTTTGTCATGAAAGGCAACGCCTGCGATCTGATGGAGGACAAGGATGTCCAGGAATTTTATATGGGGGTAAAAGCGGAAACCGCTGCCAAGGGGTACCAGCGCTGGAAACGAAAAAAAGCATGGCGATAGTCTTTAATATTCTGGGAAAAACATTAAATAATAGGGTAACAAATGTCTGAAAATAAAGACCAAACTGTACCGGCCAAGTTCAAGGCGGCCGTTTCCCGCTGGGGTGATCGGGTGGCCATGCGCAAAAAAGAGTACGGCCTCTGGAAGGACATCACCTGGAACCAGTATGACCGGAATGTTTCTTGTGTGGCCTGCGCCTTAATGTCTTTAGGGCTTCAAAAAGGCGACTGCGCATCCATCATCGGTGACAATTGCCCGGAATGGGTCTATGCAGACCTGGGGATTCAATGCTGCGGCGCTGCAACAGCCGGGGTATATTCCACCAATGCCTGGCAGCAGGTTGAGTATGTGATTACCAACTCAGAATCCAAATTTTTTTTCGTGGAAAATGAAGAACAGCTGGACAAGTGGTTCCATTTTCGTGACAGGGTCCCCGGACTTGAAAAAATCATTGTATGGGACACCGAGGGGCTGCACAAATTCAAGGACCCCATGGTAATGACCTTTGACCAGTTGCTGGAACTGGGGGCAAAAAAGGAACAGGAGAACCCAGGGAGGCTGGATGCCGCTATTCAAAAAATCGACCCGGAAGACCTTTCCGTCCTCATCTACACCTCGGGAACCACGGGGCCGCCCAAGGGGGCCATGCTGTCCCACAAAAATTGTGTCTGGATGGGAAGGGCCATCACCTCCAACAATCCCATGTATGACACCGACGAGATCATGTCCTTTCTCCCCCTCTGCCATATTTTCGAGCAGCTGTTTACCATACTGGCCCATTTTGATGTGGGCCACGTGGTGAATTTTATCGAAAGCATGGATACCATCACAGACAACATGGTGGAGATCTCCCCCACCGTTGGGCATGCCGTGCCGCGCATCTGGGAAAAATACTATTCCGCTATCCTCATCCGCATGGCCGACGCAACCTGGTTCAAACGGGTTGTTTTCAACCAAGCCATTAAGGTTGGCCGGCGGCGGGCCAGCCTGATGATGAACTTCAAACCCGTGCCGCCCCCCCTTCAGCTGCAGTACAAACTGGCCCACTTTGCCGTGTTCCGCAAACTTAAAGAGCGACTGGGCTTCGACCGCATACGGGTGGCCTATTCCGGGGCGGCCCCTATTGCCCCTGAAATTCTGCGCTTTTTTCATTCCATCGGCGTGAATCTGGTGGAGGGATACGGCCAGACCGAAGGGACCGGTGTTACCACCACTGCCAAAATAGGCCAGGTAAAGCTTGGAACCGTGGGCGTCCCCCTGGAGGGGGTGGAGATCAAAATTGCCGGGGACGGTGAAATTCTGGTCAGGTCCCCGGGGGTGTTCAAGGGCTATTTTAAAAACCCAGGGGCAACGGCCAAAACCCTTGTGGACGGCTGGCTGTATTCAGGGGATGTGGGGTCCATTGATGAAGACGGCTACCTGAGCATCAGCGACCGAAAAAAGGATATTATCGTGACCGCCGGCGGAAAGAACATCACGCCCCAATACATTGAGAATAAGCTGAAATCGAGCCTCTACATAAACGATGCCGTGGTAATTGGAGACAAACGCAAATTTTTAAGCTGCCTTATCATCATCGATGAAGACAACGTGGTTAAATTTGCCCAGGACAACAAAATCCAATTTTCCACTTACAAAGATCTGACCGCCCACGAGCAGATCAAAGCGCTCATTGACCTTGAGATAAAGCGTGTCAACGAAACCCTTTCACGTGTGGAGCAGATCAAAAAATCCACTATCCTGCCCAAAAAGCTTTATGAAGAGGACGGGGAGATGACGCCCACCATGAAGGTCAAGCGAAATTTTATCAACAAGGCATTTGGCGACCTCATCGAGGCCATGTACTAGCTACAAAAATGCATTGAGCAACTGGATTATATCAAGGAAACAAAACGATTGCTCGCTTTATTTCATAAAACACCCTTATGGGTTAAGATAAAAGGGATGAATAAACCCGATTATAAATTGGGCATATTCATCCACCGTTATATTTCTTCTTGAATATTTACCCCGTTTCAAATACCAGTCCTGGAGCATGGCTTTTATAACACTTGCGGCCAGTTTGTGGTTTGTTTCCCTGAAGACGCCTTTTTTTTGACCGTCAATTAATATGCCTTCAATCAGCTTTTCAGTATACAGCTCATTTTGAACCGCATTTTTTCTTTCTTCAGGGTTTAAATTTTTGGCCTCCATATATGAAAAATAGAACCACTTGTGCATTTTTTCGGTTAAAAACAGATGAACCTCCAGGGCTATTTCAAGCTTGGCAATTGGCTCTTTTTCTCGTTCGATGAATTCGTCAAGAATCTGCCAGACAATCTTTCGCCCTTCATTTAAAGATGCCCTGAGAATCTCCTCTTTGCTTGAAAAGTATGAATAAAGCGCCCCCATACTCAAACCGGCTTCACTGCTCAAATCACGCATGGTCATTGCCTGGAAACCTTTTTCAATGCCAATTTTTAAGGTGGCGTCAAATATTTTTTCCAGATTCTTCAGTATGGTTTTTTCCTTCTTAATCTTTATTTTTTCCCTGTTGGCAATAAATACAGCCCGGCATACATCAAGCCGTGAATCGGAAACACTATCGATAAATTCAGCGTATTTCATTTATTGGTCCAGAACGGATAATGTGCCTGATTCATTTAGACTCCTTTTTTAATTATTTTCCTGGCTTCTTTTTCAAGAATTCCAACGGCAAAAACAAGCATGGCAAAGCGCTTGTCTCGGGTCTGGCCGTGGAAATACCGATAATAAATCTGCTGGGCAATACCGGCCAGGCGAAACATGCCAAAAACTAGATAAAAATCAAAGCTATCAATTTTCAATCCCGCTTTTTCAAGATACCGTTCCACCAACTCCTCTCGTGTTAAGAAACCGTCAAGATGGGTCGGCAGGCTTCTCATGCCAATCATTTCCGCTGAATCGCTTTTTTGAACCCAGTAGGCCAACGAACTTCCCAGATCCATCAGCGGATCTCCCAGGGTTGCCATTTCCCAATCCAGCACCCCGACAATCTTTGTGGGATTTTCAGGATCAAGCACCAGGTTGTCCAGTTTGTAGTCGTTGTGAATGATTCCCGGCTTTTCACAGTCCGGGGGCTGTTGTTTATCCAGCCATGCCATGACCTCTTCAAAATCAGGGGCATCAGCAGTTCTTGCATTCCGATATCGTTTGCTCCACCCTTCCACCTGCCGGCGGACATACCCCTGGGGTTTTCCAAAGTTTTCAAGACCAATGGCGCTATAATCCACTGAATGGAGCTGATGCTGGATATCAAGGGAAGATTCACTCAGGGTTCTGGCTTCTTGCGGGGTGAAAGACAACCCCTTTGGCAAGTTTTTTCTAAGAATAATTCCCTGGAGTTTTTCCATGACATAGAAGGATGAACCGATGATAGACTCATCTTCAGAATACACATAGGGTTTGGGACAATAGGGAAAAACCGAATAAAGTGCCGTTAATATATTGAATTCCCTCCCCATGTCGTGGGCAGATTTTGCCTTGGTTCCAAAGGGGGGACGTCGCAGGATCAGCTCCCTGTCACCGGCCGTTATCTGGTAGGTCAGGTTTGAAAAGCCCGAAGGGAACTGCTTCACGTCAAAGGGGCCTGACAGTCCTTTTATCTCATCCTTTAAAAAAGTTTCAAGCGTTGAAACATCCAGTTCCTCGCCTTCCCTGATTTTTGTTGGCGTATCAATCATATCCTTCATTTTTATTATCCCCCCTCTTAATATCCCCTCTTAATATCCCCTCTTAATATCCCCTCTTAATATCCCCTCTTAATATCCCATCTTTATAATCCATGTGGGTGTACGGCTAAGCCATATAGTTTCTTAAAATTCTTTTGGCCACGGATGTCTTGTGAACCTCATCGGCACCATCATAAATTCTGGCCCCCCGTTCATGGCACCAAAAGTGTGACAGAACCGTGTCCGAAGACATGCCTAAGCCCCCGTGGACCTGAATAGCCGTATCAAGCACCTTTTGAAGTGTATTTGCCACCACATACTTGATCATGGATATTTCCTTTCTGGCAGCAGACGCCCCCACATTATCGATCATCCAGGCCGCATGCAGTACCATCAATCTGGCGCTCTGAATATCGGCTGCGCACTCGGCGATCCATGCTTGAACAATCTGCTTGGAGGCAAGCTTTTTACCCGGTGCAATGGTCCTTTCACTAGCCCGCCTGCACATCAGGTCAAAGGCCCTGTTGCAGATGCCGATCCAGCGCATGCAGTGGTGGATCCTTCCGGGCCCGAGCCTGTCCTGGGCCAGGACAAATCCCTGCCCTTCACCGCCGAGAATATTCTCCTTAGGAACACGGCAGTTCTGATAAATTATCTCCCCGTGACTAAAATAGCCCGCCCCCGTGTGGCCCATGACCGGAATGTTTCTGACCAGGTTAAACCCCTTGGTATCCGTTGGAACAAGAATCATACTTGCCTGGAGATAGGTGGAGTTTTCAGGGTTTGTCACTGCCATGACAATGGCAAACTTTGCACCGTCGGCGGAAGAAGTATACCATTTGTGACCGTTGATCACATAATCATCCCCCTCCTTTACCGCCGTGGTCTCAAGCATGACAGGGTTTGATCCGGGCATGTCAACTTCGGTCATGGAAAAACAGCTTCTGATTTTTCCGTCAATAAGGGGCCTGAGATATTGTTCTTTCTGGGCGGGGGTTCCGTGCATGTGGAGAATTTCGATATTGCCCGCATCCGGGGCCTGGCACCCAAACACATAATGGCCAAGGCTCGACTGGCCCAAAACTTCTGAAACCAGGGCATGCTCCATGAGGCTGAGTCCCATGCCGCCAAATTCCTTGGGATGGTTGGGGGCCCACAATTCCATCTGCTTTACCATTTTGCGTTTCTTGTCCAGCTCTTTTTCAAGGGCATCATAATCATTGGAATCCAGATCCTTTTCAAGGGGGTAGAGTTCTTTTTTGATAAACTCATCCATCATTTCAACGATGGTTTGTGTTTTTTCCGGTATGGTAAAATCCATTTATATCTCCTTTTTTATCTGTATGTTAAAAATGTTGTGTCGCCCGTCAATTCCAGATGGGTGATCTCATTAAACCCTGCCAGGCTTATTTTATCTTTATGGAAAGACCATACCGAGGCCTGTAAAAAGTGTCAAGATAAAAAACGAACGCTTGCTCTTTTTTATCTTGACACAAAAACCAAGGTGTTTTAAACAAGGGATATGGAAAAATATAGTTTTTGCTGGCACTTTTATGCAGTTAACAGATAACGCCCCAGGACTAAAAAAAATGAAACTTCTGGTTTGTGTGAAACAGGTCATGGAATCTGGATCAATAATCCAGATCAATGATTCAAAAAAATGGATAGATCATCTGGCTTCCAACCGATTTGAAATGAACAAATTCGATGCCTATGCCGTTGAGGAAGCCTTATTGATAAAGGAACAATTTCCTGATTCAAGAATTGACATCATAACCGTGGGACCGGACCATGCAAAGGAAACACTCAGAAGAGCCCTTGGAATGGGAGCCGATGAGGGGATCCTCCTGGCTGACAACCATAAGGGCTATCGGCCGCCTTTTCGCACTGCCACTTGGATTGCCGCCTATGCAAGGGACAAGGACTATGACCTGATACTGACCGGAATAATGTCCGAGGATGAGATGAACGGCCAGACAGGACCGATGCTGGCAGAAATCCTCTTAGTTCCGTGCTGTACGGGGACCATCCGGGAAACGCTATCTCCTGACAAAAAAACGGTGTCCGTTGAAAGGGAGATAGAGGGAGGGGCAAGGGATATGTTTGACATAAAGCTACCCTGTGTTCTGACCCTTCAGACAGGAATCAACAGCCCCCGCTACCCTGCCCTTTCAAAGGTACTCAGGGCAAAGAAAAAAAAGATGAATGTGATTGATGTAAATTTTCTTGAAAAAAACAAACAGACCCTCACCCTGAAAAACATTCAACACCCAAAAAAAACCAGAAAAGGAATCCTCCTTAACGGAACGACGGAAGGCAAGGTCGATCAGTTGATGGATATTCTCAGCAAAAAAGCGCTTCTCCAGTAAAAAGGGAAAAAACAGCATGGGAAAAAAAATAGCCATCATTGCCGAACATGGAAACGGCAAAGTTAAACCGATAACCTATGAACTTTACACCATGGTCAAAAAAATTCAGGAACTGTCCCCATTTAAATATGAGATCCAGTTTTTCATCCTAGGCCAGGACACTGAACTTCTGGCCCACAGCATCAGCGCAAATACAGGGGAGAATACCCATTCAGTGAACATCCCCGGGGTTGCCCACTACAACGGGTCTTTATACAAACGCATACTTTCAGCGCTATTTACAAAAGAAAAATTTGACACCATATGCGCACCCCATTCAACATCTGGGATGGATTATGCGCCGGCCCTTGCCGTGATTCTTAAGGGGGCCTGCATTACCGGTGTGGAAGAGGTGCGCCAAGAGGAGGGGGACATTGGTTTTGTGCGGTCTTTGTTTGGCCAAAAAATTTCGGCAACCCTTGTGGGGGAAGCTTGCCCCCTGGTTTTGACCCTCCAGCCGGGTTCCTTTAAACCTAATTCCCTTAAATTGGATTCCCCGGATAAAAAAAACAAGGGCAGGGTTGAAAAGGTTGTGCACCAATGCAATGAGGATAAAATGGTATTCACAGGGACCAGGCCATCCGCCTCAAAAGGGTCTAACCTTGACAAGGCAGATGTCATCGTTTCAGGCGGCCGGGGTATAGAAGAAGAGGAGAACTATCAATACATAGAAATGCTGGCAGCACTTTTCCCGAGGTCGGCGACGGGTGGATCACGACCCATTTGCGATTACGGATGGGTAAAATACAGCAAACAGGTGGGAATGACAGGCACCATGGTTTCGCCAAAACTCTACATTGCCTGTGGTATATCCGGGGCCACCCAACATGTCGAGGCCATAAGGGATGCAAAATTTATCGTCGCCATAAACACAGACCCCGATGCGCCTGTTTTTCGGATTGCAGATGTGTGCATCATCGCGGATCTTACCGATTTTATTCCTTTGTTTGTTGAAAAATTCAATAGAAAGAAAAAGGCTAAAAACGAATAGAATTTCAGACCGAAAAAATTGAAGCCTGAGAAAATATAATCGCTTGACACAATACGCCAAACATGATCTGATGAAAAATTATAACAGGAGTAAATCGATGAATTTTTACGATACAGACAATTTTTATTTTTATTTTAGGTATTATTTTTATACCTGGCTGCCTGTGTTGAGCTGATTTTTATTTTTTAATAATGAAAGCCGCAGGCAAACCGCCTGCGGCTTTTTTGTTTTTTGGCTGGGGCGGTAGACAACACTGCAAAGGAAACCACCATGAAACAAACCTATGATGTCAATGTAAAAGAATTCAAGCCCCTGACCTCTCCGGCCCTCATCAAAGAAGAACTGCCCATCTCGGGAAATGTGGCCCAAACCGTGATTGACGGACGCAAAGATGTGGAAAACATTCTACGGGGAAAGGACAAGCGCCTCCTGGTCATAGCCGGCCCCTGCTCCATCCACGACACGGATGCCGCCCTGGAATATGCCGAAAAAATGACGGCACTCCGGGAAGAAGTCAAGGACAAGATCAATCTGATCATGCGGGTTTATTTTGAAAAACCTCGGACCACGGTTGGCTGGAAAGGCATGATCAATGACCCGGATCTTGATGCCTCTTACAATGTGGACAAGGGTTTGAGAAACGCCCGATCCCTTCTCATCAAGATCAATGGCATGGGATTGCCCACGGCCACGGAAATTTTAGACCCCATCACCCCCCAGTATATTGCAGGCCTTTTAACCTGGGTAGCCGTCGGCGCCAGGACCACGGAATCCCAGACCCACAGGGAGATGGCCTCTGGTCTTTCCATGCCCGTGGGATTTAAAAACAGCACCGACGGCAGCCTGTCATCAGCCATTAATGCCATTCAGGCGGCGGGTGCCCCCCAGCATTTTTTGGGCATTGACGCCAATGGATATGCCTCGGAGGTCAGTACCACGGGCAACCCCTATGGCCACCTGGTCCTCCGGGGGGGAGCCACCCCGAATTACGACCCGGTCTCCGTTGGCAAGGCCCTGACGATACTCAAGGAAAAGGCCCTCCTCAATGCGGTTATAATCGATTGTTCACATGACAACTCAGGTCAAAAATTCAAGGGTCAGGCCTTTGTATTCAAAAGCGCCATAGATCAGCGACTGGACGGCAATGACGGCATCCTAGGTCTGATGCTGGAAAGCAACCTCTTTGAGGGCAACCAACGCTGCTGCAATGGTCCTGACAACCTGAAATATGGGGTCTCCATTACAGATGAATGCATTTGCTGGGCGGATACCACTAGCCTGATCCGCTGTGCCCACGATAAATTGTAACCGCGTATATCCCTGTTGCACCCGAAAATTGGCCTAAACCCCGGGCTATACCAATGGTGCGACAGGGTCCATATGGATGACACCTCTGGTCGCATTTTTGCGATTCCAAAAATATCCCCAAAATCTTTGCCCTGCCGTCTAAACCGCAACCCACTGATTTTTATTCATTATTTTAAATAATTTTCCATAACACCTTCTTGGCACAGGCTTTGCTATTAAGGTTTCGGAAAACAACCAATGGATTTTTAAACGCTTTTGGAGAGTTATTAAATGAGTTGCCTAATAGTTAGCAGGGATAAAGAAATATTTTCGAGCGTTGAGCAAGCCCTGATCAAAAATCATATGGATATTGAGTGGATTGACTCGGGGAAAAAACTGTTGTCCCTGCTTTCGAACCCCACCGACAAAAAAGTTGAACTTGTGATCATAGATGGAAACCTGCCCGATGAAAATGCCAGAGACCTTGTTGAACAGGTCATCATGCAAGCCCCCATGACCAATTGTGTCGCGACCAGCGCCCTTTCCCCCGAGGACTTCCACGAGACCTTCGAAGGATTTGGTGTCTTGATGCAGCTGCCGTTAAAGCCCAATGCCCAGGATGCACAAAGCCTTGTGACCCATCTAAACAAAATCTTAGGCATGAACGCCTAAAACCCCCTCTGGAAGCTTAAGAACAAGGAGACACCTATCAAATGATTATCAGCATAGCAAGCGGAAAAGGCGGTACCGGCAAGACCACGGTGTCCACCAATCTGGCCTGCGTCCTTCCGGCACCGGTAACGATTCTGGACTGTGATGTGGAAGAACCCAATTCACATCTTTTTTTAAACCCAACCTTCACGGGCAGGGAGAATGTTATTGCTCCCATACCTGAAGTTGATGATACCCGCTGTACCTATTGTAAACGTTGCATGGAAATTTGTCGATTTGGCGCCATTGCCGTGGTCGGCAAAAAGGTGTTGACCTTTCCGGAACTTTGCCATTCCTGCGGCGGATGCGCGGCCATTTGCCCCGAAGATGCCATAATAGAAAAGGATCGGACCCTTGGCATTATTGAGACAGGGTTTGTCGACCCGGGGTTAACCGATCAGGGAAAAGATTCCGGGGAAAAGGTCAAATTTGTCCACGGACTTATGGACATCGGCCAGGTCATGGCCCCTCCCATCATCCGGCAGGTCAGAACCCACGCAGATCCAAAGGGCCTCACCATTATCGATGCCCCGCCCGGAACCTCCTGCCCGGTTATTGCCTCAACGAAAGGGGTTGATTTTGTCCTTCTGGTCACAGAACCCACCCCCTTTGGCCTCCATGACCTGACCCTGGCCGTGGAAACGGTTAAAATTCTGGATATCCCCCACGGCCTTGTCATCAACCGGGCCGGCATGGGCAATGACGATGTGAAGACGTACGCTCAGGAACAAGGGATTCCCATTCTCATGGAAATTCCCTTTGATCGAAGGATTGCAACGGCTTATTCAAAAGGAGAATTGATCATCTCCTGTCTCCCGGAATACAAGGAAAAATTTATACAGCTGTATGATGACATCGAAGCGCTGGTAGCACAAAGGAGGCAAGCCTAATGAAAGAATTGATAATATTAAGCGGTAAAGGCGGCACCGGGAAAACAAGCCTGACGGCTGCGTTTGCCACCCTGGCAAAGAACATGATGCTTTGCGATACCGATGTGGATGCGGCAGACCTGCACCTGCTCATGGCCCCCAAAATTCAAAAAACAACCGATTTTGTCGGCGGGAATGAAGCCATCATCAATCCTGAAAAATGTGTGGACTGCGGGCTGTGTAAAGAGCTGTGTCGATTTGATGCGGTAATCGAAACTACGGACCCCGTAAGCTATAAAATTGATCCCATTGGCTGCGAAGGATGCGGGGTATGTGTGGACCTGTGCCCGGAAGAGGCCATTGATTTCCCCCAAAAAACCTGCGGGGAATGGTATGTATCGGATACAAGGTTCGGCCCCATGATCCATGCCCGCCTGGGCATCGCAGAAGAGAACTCCGGTCGCCTGGTCGCCCTGATCCGGGAAGAAGCCAGAAAACGGACAAGAGAACAGCACCTTGACCTTATCCTCACCGATGGCCCCCCCGGTATCGGATGCCCTGTTATTGCCTCCATGAGCCAGGCAAACTGCATCCTGATCGTGGCGGAGCCCACGGTATCGGGCATCCATGACATGAAACGGGTGGGACAATTGGCGGCCCATTTTAAGATCCCCGCCATGGTCTGTGTCAATAAGTTTGATCTGAACCCGGACCAGGGGCTTGCCATTGAACAGATTGCCAGGGATAACAATATTGGCATTGTCGGCAGAATCCCCTTTGACCCCAATTTTACCCAGGCCATGATCCAGGGAAAAACAATAATGGAAACCCATGAAGATTCCAGTACAAGTCAGGCCATACGAGAAATCTGGCAAACCGTCATGAAAAATCCTGCCATGAAGCAAGAAAGAATCATGTAAAGCGTTAAAATAAAGCATAAAACATTTAAATTAAAAACAAAGGAGTTACCAGGTTATGAAAAACGGTAGAATTGCGATCCCCTCAAATGGAGAAGGCGGACTTAAAGGAACCCGAGCAGGTCATTTCGGACATTGCGATGTGTTTACTTTTGTGGATGTGGAAAACGGAGAAATCAAAGAAGTCACCACCCTTTCCAACCTGGAACATGCCCAGGGCGGATGTATGGTACCGGTCAACCTTCTGGCAGACAACAGGGTCAATGCCCTGGTGGTCGGCGGCATTGGCATGCGTCCCCTCATGGGCTTTCGCCAGGTGGGTATTGATGTCTTCCATGACGACCAACGAACAGACATTGAACCGGTTGTCATGGACCTGATCCAGGGCAAACTTACTGAGATTACCAACGACCAGGTCTGCGGCGGTGGCGGCCAATAGCCTCCCCCTCCCTTTTTGGACCTAGGTTAAAAAAAAGGAACTTTTAAAATGAAAATTGCCATAACATCAAAGGGCCAGGATCTGAGTGCAGAAGTGGATCCGCGGTTTGGACGGGCCGCCTATATTATCACTGTGGATACCGATACCCTGGCATTTGAAGTGATCGATAATGCCTTAAACAAGGACTCTTTTAAAGGAGCAGGTATCCAGGCCGCCGCCAATATCAGTGACACAGGGGCTAAGGTTCTTCTCACTGGATTTTGCGGGCCCAATGCCTTTAAAACCCTTGATGCAGCCAACATTAAGGTCGCAAATGATGCAACGGGAACCATTCAAAACGTCATTGATCAATACCTTGCCGGCAAATTTGAATTTGCAACGGATGCCAATGTAGAGGGTCACTGGTAAAACTAGAACCCTCTTTATCAACATATACCATGGAACTCTTGAAGCCCTGTGCTGGTGGCACCTTGCCCCCTATCTCACCCCTATCATTAAAGGTGTCATCAGCACAGGGCTTCATTTGTTTTTCAAGATACAAAACGAACCATTTGACATCATAAAACCGGGTGTGTTAAAAATCAGAATACAATTAATCCTAGTTATATTTTTAATGACCCCTTTTAATCCGGAAACAAAAAATGGAACTGACCGATATCTGCCCCTTTGAAACATGGGAAACACTTGAAAATAACTTATTTTCAAAATTTAATTTCCAGGGATCTGTATTTAACCCCAAGGGGATTCGTATCTCCCAGGTTAAAAACTGGAGCAATGACCTCTGCCCTGCCATCAAAGCCACGGAGAACGGCCAGACCTATATCTGCTCCGCTGCCCATATGAACATGAACGCCATGGCAAAAAAAAGCCAGGCACCCGTCATAGAAGAATGTGATGCAGGCTTTGTCAAGCTGCTGGTTCCCATCATATATAAGGATGAGTTCCTCGGTGTTGCCGGCGGCTGCGGTTTGCTGACAGAAGACGGGGATGCCGACACCTTTGCCATCAACAAGATGGCAGGCATAGATGAAGCAACGGTAGAAAAACTTGCCCAGGAGCTTCCTGTGATCACCGATGAAGATCTGGCTGCTGCCAGCACCTTTCTCCAGGAACAGGTATCCCTTCTCATGAACGCTTATACCAAAAAAGAATCCCTATAAAAATGACACCTATATCAGACAGCCAGGAGACAGTCGGCCCATCTGCCTTTGAAAAAAGGGTCAAACGCAGGATATCGGCCCGGGTCCATGATTTTTTTGCCGTCTGCCCCCCAGGATTAAAAACCACTTGTACAAATGAACTGACGGAACTTGGCCCTGAAATCCAAGACATCAATCCCCTGCTAGGCGGAGTGGCTTTCCGGACCAAATTGTCTGCTGCCTGCATGGCCAATCTTTGCCTGGGAAGCCCCAGCAAAATTCTCATGCGCATTGCGGCCTTTAAGGCGGAAAACTTTCCAACCCTGGAACGAAAAATAAAACAAATTGACTGGGAGCTTTTTTTACCGGGGAACACAGAATTAAAACTCCAGGTCACGGCCCACAAGTCCCGACTCTACCATTCCGGAGCCATTGAAGAGCGCTGCCGGTCCATCATTCAGGCGCGGCTGTTCGCACCTGGAAAAAAATCGGAACAAAGCCTGTTCATCCGGGCCGACAATGATCAATTTGAACTCTCCCTGGACATGTCCGGAGACCTGCTCTTCAAGCGGGGTGTCAAACAAAAGGTGATCACCGCCCCCCTGAGAGAAAACCTTGCCTTTGCCATCCTCAAGGCAGCCGGATTCACGCCCCAGGATGTTCTGGTGGACCCCATGTGCGGTTCCGGAACCTTTTCCATTGAAGCCGCCATGATCCATGCCAATATCCCCCCGGGATTTTTCAGGTCCTTTGCCTTTGAAGAATGGCCCGGATTCAGACGAGAAAATTTCACCTATTTAAAGGCCCAGGCCCAAAAAAACTTCGCCCTGAAAACCAGCCCGGAAATCTTTGCCTCGGACATTGATGGTGCAGGCCTTTCCCTGCTAGAGGACGCCATTGGGCAACATGAATTTCTAAAAAACATCCAGGCCCAAAATATTGATTTTTTTGATATCCAACCCACTCAATTCACCCCGAAAAAAGGGGTGGTGGTATTAAATCCGCCCTATGGCAAACGACTGGGCAAGCAAATGGATATGACCCATTTCTTTTCAGAAATAGGAAAAAAGCTGGCAGCTGATTTCAAGGGCTGGCGGGTGGGAATCATTTATCCTGAAAAAGCACTGGGCAAGGCCATGAGACTTCCCTTACAGCCCATGCCCTTTTTCCACGGCGGGCTGGATCTTTTTGCCGGTATCGGCAAAATAGGGGGGTAGACCCAAAATTTTCCCAAGGAGACATCATGCAGGCCCCTGCCACCCCCTTTAACAGATTTGTCTTTTGTTCCCGCCCCATCTTCCTGGGCCGGGTCATTGCCACGGTTCTTGTCATGGCCCTTGCAATGGTTCTTGTCATGGCCCTTGTCATGGAATTGGTGCTATTTCCATCCACTGCCGCAGCCATGGGCCAGGTGGACAACAGCATTTATGCGCGGCTGCTGGGCCAACATGTAAAGAAAAATCGGGTGGATTATGATGGTTTTAAACGAGAGGAAGCCCTTCTGGATCGTTACCTTTCAATTTTGAGTGCAACAGATGTGAACAGGTTGTCCCACAACGACAGGTTTGCCTTTTATATCAATGCCTATAATGCCTTTACCATCAAATTAATCCTGACAAAATATCCGGGAATCAATTCCATCAAGGAAATCGGGTCCTTTTTTTCAAACCCCTGGAACCAAAAATTCATTTCCCTGGACGGGCAAACCATTTCTTTGGATACCATTGAACATGAGTTTTTGCGCCCCGTTTTCAAGGATCCCCGGATCCATTTTGCCATCAATTGTGCCTCCAAGGGATGCCCGCCCCTGTTAAACAAACCCTATGAGGGGCAGACCCTGGAGGTCCAGCTCAATACCGTGACCCGGGCATTTATCAATGACCCCAAACGCACCTTTCTAAAGGACAACACCCTCTTTGTCAGCAAACTCTTCAAATGGTTTGAAGAAGACTTTAAAGATGCGCCCCTCTTGTTCATCCGGCAATATGCAACTGCTGAATTCAAAAAAAAGCTGGACAGGGCAGACCCACAGATCAAATTGTCCTATCTTTATTATGACTGGACCTTGAATAGATTATAGACAAAGCCCCTCCCCCAAATCAGAAAGAAGACCCAGCCCACACGGATGCCAATGTTCCAAACCGGTTTAACACCATGGCCGCAACAGGGGTTTCCACCACCTGGTCCAACACCTGGGATGGATCCTGACCGGATGCCTCAATGGCCTGGGTCATATTTCCAATATAGGCTGTTTCGATGGCAGCATCGTACTCAGGATGAAACTGAACCCCCCAGGCACACGGACCAATCTTGAATGATGACTTCATGGACAATGATATCTTCTATGGCCTCTATTCCTCCCAGGTGTCGGGTAATGGAAAAACTCACCCCGGGATAGGTCTTGCCTGCCGTTTCAACCGCCTCGGGGATATCCTTTAGGAGGTGACTTCCCGCAGCAATAAAAAGAGGAAAAACAATTATCCTGCGGGCTCCCCTTTGCACCAGATCGTCAATGGTCTCTTCTAAAAGGGGGGATGCAAATTGCAAAAAGGCATGGGCCACCTGGTCAAATTTATTCTGGTCAAATTTGTTTTGGTCAGATAGATTCCGGGCTTTTTCAGAAATCTTCTGACAAAGGGCAGCCACCTGCTGGGCAGATTTTTTATTCCGGCTGCCATGGGAAACAATAATCAAAGCATTCACGTTTTTTCTCCTAAGCGCCCTATTCCAAGTCACCATATTTTAAGTCACCAGGCGCAGATTGGGTCAAATATTTATTTTTTACAGCAATCTTAATAAAATAACAATCTGATGGGGTTTGGCAAGCCATCCTATGATTTTTTATCCCGATTTTCGCCCAAAAAAAAGAATCACAGATCACCTGACAAGGAGTGTTTTACGGATACCCCGATCCTGAGGAAAGATTTTTCCTGTTACCACGGCCCCGCACCCGGAACTGCTGTGATGCTTGGCCACGGGCACATTGATATAACAATCGGCCTCCAGCGCATCCTTATAAAAGGACCATTCCTTCAAAGATTTTCCCTGTTTTATGGTGATGGGGACAAATTTACGGTCATCCACATAGCTGCAGCTCACCTTTCTATCCTTCATAGCATCAAGGGCCGGATAATCTTTTTCCTTTGTCAAGAATAATTCAAAAGGCTTTGACTAAACGGCTGGCATATATTATATTTGATATACGTTATTTTCCTAAAACTATAGACGGCTTCATTCTAAATCACACTCTGAGATTTCTCTTGTTTTCATGTTCCATTTTTATGCGTATCCCATGGATTATTACCTGCACAATGGCAAGAATATGGATATCCAGCCAGGGTGCCGGCATTATAACTTAAAATAATTTAAACCATAGGAGGCCAAAATGGATGAGCACGCCATGTACTACGACACCATCATCAAACTCACCACAGCCATTTCCCAGTGCAAGGACCCCGAAGAAGTTGCACTGATAACGGCAGAAAGTGTCAAAACCGCATTTAAAGCCAAGGGATGCTCTGTATTCCTGGTGGACAGAGAGACAAAAGAACTGGGGCTTGTGGCTTCTTCCGGCCTGAGCAAAGACTATCTGCAAAAAGGCCCCATCCATTTCATGCAGACCATAAGAGAAGCCAAGGATGCAATTCCCGTTGCCATTTTTGATGTCATGGATGACCCCAGAATCGAGTACCCGGAACAGGCCCGGAAAGAAGAAATTGCCTCTTTGCTCGGGGTCCCCATTATCAGCCACGACAAGATCATCGGCGCCCTTCGTATCTATTCTGCCACCCCCTGGGAGTTCTCCATTAACGACATCAACCTGCTCCAGGCAGTGGCCCTGATCTGCGGAATGGCCATGGACATGTGCCGGATGTACAAAGGGTATAAAACCAGCATCGAAATCCTTAAAAACATGCGGGGGAAAGATACCTACGGCTCCAACAAATAGACTCCCTATGAAGGGGTTCCCACAAGTACCGACCCCTCCATCTGCGATTATCAACCCAAAACAGGCCTCCGGCCCCGGGAAGGCCCCACACCCAATAAACAGGGGGGCTGGAATTATCTAAAATAATTTCAGCCCCCTTGATTTTCCGGTCCATATTTTTTTGGACTATAACTTTTCCTGGCCCTCGGTTAAGGTTACCCCGCCCTCACCATTTCACCCCAAAAGCGCCTGTTTTATGGCATCGAGGCCAAGCTTGTCCACCATTCTGCCCATACGTTCCCGCTTTGAATTCTCCCTGTAATAGTCCACCACGCGGCCAACCATTTCCAGGGCCGCGTCAAAGGAGAGATCTTCCACCAGGATATCGGCCAACCGGGGCCTTGCAGAGCCATTTCCCCCGATCTGCAGGGTCCAGCCCTTCTGAGTACCATAGAGGGAAATATCCTTGATGCAATTTTCCGCACATTGGATCTTGCAGCCGGAAACCCCCATTTTCATCTTGCTGGGCAGGACCATACCATGGTAGATCTGATCCAGTGCCAACCCCATTTTCAAGCTGTCCTGCTGGCCCAGACGGCAATACTGGATTCCAGGACACACCTTAACACTCCGCACACAAAGGCCTGTGGCAAATCCAGCATCCATATCCAGATCCTTCCACACCCCGTCCACATCCTCTTCGGAGATACCAATGATAGCAATCCTGGCGGCACTGGTAATCTTTAATTCTGCCACCTCATATTTTTCCGCCACATCCGCAAGCTTGCGAAGCTGTTTTGGCTTCACCACCCCACAGGGCAGATGGGGGGCAATGGCATAGGTGATCTCTTTTGTGCCACGCTGGCGAATAACCCCTTTTTCTCCGTCTTTGAGCATTTTCATTCCTCTTTTATTATATCTGCTTTTATTTTGCCTGCTTTTATTTTGCCTGCTTTTATTTTGCCTGCTTTTCGTCCATTTTCAATCCAATGGCACCCCCTATTTTTAATACTGCCGCCCATGGATGTCAATCCTGATTTTTTTAAAAGACTACCCCCAATCATAGCCCCTGCACCCTTGCCATGGCAGGTAGCCTAGTGTATAAAAAGGAAAATGGAAACTGAAACATATCAAATGGACATCCAGGCCCAAATGCTGGCCAACAAGGTCAAAAAAAGATACAAGCATTTGCGCAAACGCTATGCCCGACAGAACCTGGAGGTTTTCCGCCTCTATGACTGGGACATTCCCGATATCAGGGCAGTGGTGGACTGGTATGGGGGCCATCTCATCATTGGCGAATACAGCCGGAAGCAATCAACGCCTGACTGGCTGCCCCTCATGGGAGCGACCGTGGCCGCTGCCTTAAATGTCCCCGAAGAAAAACTCCATCTTAAAATCCGCAAATCCGGTATTAAAGAAGGGACCCGGTACAAACGCCTCAACCATACCAACCAGAAAATCCCCATGTGGGAGAGGCAATTGCAATTTTATATCAACCCCAGCGATTATGTGGACACTGGCCTTTTCTCCGACCATCGAAATACAAGGGAACGGGTGGGAAAAATGGTCAAAAACAAGGATTTTCTCAACCTCTATTGTTACACCGGCGCCTTTACCTGTTATGCCGCCAAGGGCGGTGCCCGCTCTACCCTGTCCGTGGACCGGTCTGAAACCGCCATCACCTGGGCACGGGAGAATATGGAACTCAACAAGCTGACCGATCCCCGGCACACCCTGGTCCAGGAAGATACCCTTGATTTTCTGGCCAAGGCCAAGTGGCGAAACCTCTCCTTTGACCTGGCCGTGGTGGATCCGCCCTCCTATTCCACCACAAAAGAGACGGATAAACATTTTGACATTGCCCGGGACTATCCCGTTCTTCTCAATGGAGTATTTGAACTCATGCGACCCGGGGGAACCCTCTTTTTTTCCACCAACCACCAGAATTTTGATATGGAGGTCCATCGCTTAAATGCCGCAGATATAACCGAGATAACAGATACCACCATTCCCGAGGATTATCTCACCAAGCGAAAAAAAATCCACCGGTGCTGGGAGATACAGGTATGATGTCCTTTGCCCCCTTTAAAAATAGGTTGTGCCGGGATATCCGAAATGATCTGGCAAAAAGTTTCCTGACCGCTATCCAGGAACGCCGTATGGAACCTTTAGATCGTACCCTCCTGGCCTTAAAACAAAAGGAACTGGCCCCCTGGCATGTGGATTATATTGACACTCGGCTGGCCCGGTACCAGACCATCCTTACCCATTTGGAATCCATTCCAGCCGATATCTTCACCACGGCCGTCCTGCTCTGGGACCAAGCGCTTTTTTTTGAATGCCATGAATGGCTTGAGCCTTTCTGGATCCAGGCCACGGGGAGGGAGAAAAAACTGATCCAGGCCCTGATTCGATCGGCGGGGACCTATGCACTCCTGGAAGCCGGGCGAAACTCCGGGGCAAAAAAAACAGCAGAAAAAGCCCTGGCATTTCTAACGGCCAACACCTCCCTCATCCCAGGGCTATTCACATCAGCCCGGTTGATAGCCGCCCTTAAATCCCTGGATTCCCCCCCGCCCAAATTTATGTCTTAAATTTTATTTTACCCGTTAAAAAAAATTACCAGACAGGCTAGAACCGCCAGAAAGGGACCCCGGTCTCGTTCAACCACTGGATAAGATTGTGGTTCGTTGTCACTCACACAATCTATCCTTGTTCGTTATGTTGTCGATTTGCACAAACTTCTAACAGGTTATAGGTTTATATTTGTCTTTTTTTATGACATTTAAATCATATAGAAAATCCAAAATGACTTCCATCTGACATTTCAATATCCAGTTTCAATTTACATCCTGCTGCTTCAATATATTTTTTGAGAGTTGATAATTTTATGTCTTGACCATTTTTCTCCATACCTGCAATAGTTGGTTGCTTTACCCCCATAGCCTTAGCAACATCACTTTGGGTTAATTTGACTTTTTCTCGAAGTTCTGCCAAATGAATATGCAGCAACATATCAGATGCTATATCTTTCGCTTTTTTTACAACTTCCGGCTTTTCATGTGCCATTATTTCTTTTAGCGTCTTAGCCATTAGTCTACCCCCAAATTGTTTAAATAAATCTGGTATTCTTTGTCTGCAATGGGAATCATTACTTTGTAAAAACGCTTTTCATTTTTCGATTTATTCCCTGCACATAAAAGTATAGCCTTCCGTTTTGGGTCAAACGCAAAAAATGCCCTTAACGGTTTGCCTTTACTCTGAATACGTAGTTCTTTCATGTTTGAAAATTTTGAACCTTCAACAGTGTCAGCGTACGGCCTTGATAAAGCAGGGCCTTTTGCCTCCAATAATAACATGCCAGCAATGATATTTGCCCTGTCGTTATCATCCATTCTGTCGAACCACTCATCAAATCTGTTTGTAGTAATAACACCCCACATAAATACTCTCTTTGTAATTAACTATAGGCTACACCCTATAATGGATCAAGAGGTTTTGCAATATTTATTTTATATTTCTGAAAAACATAACGCTTGAACTCTTTTGATATGGAGACCCATCGCTTAAATGCCACGGATATCACCGAGATAACAGACAACACCATTCCCGAAGACTATCTCACCAAGCGAAAAAAGATCCAACGGTGCTGGGAGATACAGGTATAATGT
>Ga0307987_1000211_pt1 | contig 36643 bp, 37 predicted proteins | sample EllFjometagen181_FD_203157 | JGI IMG/M metagenome (GOLD analysis project Ga0307987, IMG submission 203157) | Marine microbial communities from Ellis Fjord, Antarctic Ocean - #181 | ecosystem: Environmental > Aquatic > Marine > Unclassified | place: Southern Ocean | collected 2014-10-08 | reverse complement strand
CCATCAATTAACTCTAATGATGATCCTACTGGAATTGGTGCTCCTTTTATAAGGTAGTAATTAGCTGCGCTGTTGACGATATAAACATCTACATTGATAGCAGTAGCCTCTATATTCGCACACCTAATACCTACTACTGTGTCATCAGAATCACTTGTAAAAACAGTGACTGGAGATGTCCCAGTTACTCGATCAATATGTCTTTCAAAATCTTGTGCCATTTATAACTCCTTTAAAGTGCTACAGCCATTGCTATTGCGAATCCGTTAGTAGACATACCACCTAAATTTACATCTGAATCAGGCATTGTAAGCGTGCGAGTAGTACCTGTAGCTACACCACTTACTTCAAAGGCTATTTCTTTAGTATTGTCAGCGTTATCCTGAATTCTGAACGTATTATCCTGTACATCAGATACTGTACCCGCTACTATATCTTGTAGTTGAGTCTGAATATTAGAACTTACACCATTAAGATAACCAAATTCTGTATTACTGATAGTACCACTGTGTATCTTAGTAGCATCTATAGCAGCATCAGACTTAATGTCTGCATTGATAACTACTCCTGATGCAATAGAAGTAACCCCAGCATTAGTGATAGCTATATCACCTGTAACAGCTACATTATCAAAGTCAGTACCATCAGCTACTAGGATATGAGCTGAAGTAGCCTCATAAGCATCATCAAATAGAGCTATCTTAGCTCCTGTTACAGCATCATTAGCTAGTTTACCTGTGGTTACATTCAAGTCTGCAATATGTACAGTATCAATGGAACCATCAGTGTAATGTTCTGAGTTAATTGCCTCATCTACTATGTTAGCAGCAGAAATCTTATCAGCACCTATAGCTGTGACACCAGCATTGGTGATTGTAACATCCCCAGTGACAGTTACACTGTTAAAATCAGTCCCATCAGCTACCAAGATGTTAGTTGAGGTAGCTACAGAGTTAGTGTCTATTAAGCCCTGCTCATCATTGTTCTCTTGAGCTAGATAGAAGGCTTGATTACTGTCTAAATCAAGGTCAACCTCAGTTAGATTACTACCATCTATGTAATCAACTAAGCGTTTAGTAGGACTAGTGTTACGTTTAATAATTATAGTCTCTGAAGACAGAGAAGCAGGGCTAGTGATGGTAATCTGACCATCATTAACCCATGTAAAGGTTGCAGCAACACCATCAGCCGTTATAGACACATGGTCTCTGCTGATAAATGGATAGGTTACTGCAAAACTTTGAGTACTACCATCCGCAGTGTATATGTCTTTAGCGTAGAATGCCATTAGTTAGTTCCTTGAGTATTTGGAGGTTGAAATCCTTGGACAGGATTAAGAGATACAAGTCTTTCAAATGTATCTTCTTTGGCTTCTTGTGTTGACTGTTTAAGTCTACTAAATTTATCTTTAGCTACTTCAATAGCATTACGTTTATTTTGATTAATAAGATTCTTTAGCATTCTTAATTGCATCTCAGGAGGAATCTGATTAAAACCCTTGGCAACGACCATCTTATCAAGAATTTTATTCTGTTTTGTCCATATATCTATAGTAAAAGCCTTCTCCTCATCAGTTAACATAACTCCATTAACTTTATGCAAGGCTGAAGGTTGTCCTATTTTAGATTCTAACTCAGCAAGTTTATTAATCAGAGGACTTTTAGACTTCTGAAGACCCTTAAGAGGGTACAACATATGCTGAACTGCACCTAATGTAACGTCTAGTTCTTGGTTAGTGCCGGGATATTGTACTACATTACCCGCTAGGTCCTTCATAGCAAACCTATTTCCCCAACCAAACATAGTAGAGTCTAGACCTTCTTGAAATACTGTAGCAATTTCATTGGTAATACCACTAACAGACCTTTCAAACAGAGTGTCTCCTACTGTTTCTCGTTCTTGTAGTTTCTCAGGTCTAGTGGGATCATTATATCTAGTGACATCCCTGCGTAAACTGGAGTATAAACTTATTCGAGGATCAAAACTAACTAACTTACGAAGGGTATTACTAGTACTTCTACCGTCTGTACTGAATACATCTACCAGTTCACCTATACTAGATAGAAAGGTTTTATTTTTAAGTAGTTCCGATACTCCTATAACTCCAGCCATTAGAACTTCATTGTACTTCTCTTCAATAGCATCAGAATCGTCTCCACGTACATACTGTCCAGCCAGATTAGTCATACCTTTCATCATATTAGCAGCAATAGCTGATGCTGATAGGATCAATCCAAAGGGATCAAACCTATCATAAGTCTTTAGACCATTACCAAAGTCTGCACTCCACCAACCACGCCCACCCATAGAGCGTTCCATAGTGTTTCTTAATGCAGGATCTCTAGGGGGAGCACCTGTGAAGTTACCTTGATAAGCGAGTGTCGCAAGGCTTCCCCAGATAACCCAAGCACTAGCCATACGTGCCTCAGCTAACTCTTTAACACCTGGAACAGTACTCTTAAGTTCTTGTTTAAGAGAGTTACTGAATCTATTAATAAGAGGAGTACGCTCAAAGGTAAAATTAAAGATATTAGCGGGGGTCTGGAAGAAAGGAATAAAGATTCTAGAGATACCTGTTGGATCTCTTTGGTCTATAAAAGTCTTAATACTCTTAGCTACTCCCGGCACTGGGTGTTCTTTACCAAAGGCATCTTTAACAATTCTATCAGGTAGGACGTTAGTAAAAGTGTTCTTAGCTGCTGAAGCTCTTGCTTGCTCTAAGATGTCCTCATGATTTAATACATCATCAAGGATCTCTTGAGTCCTCTTCTGAATAGCTGCCTTGTTATCCACACCTCCAGTTAACCCTATCTCATTACGAGCTTTACGGTAAGACAATGCCCTCTGCTCAGCTCGTCCTATAAGGGCTTTAAAAGCCTCATCAGTGGATATTAGAAGTTTACCAGGAAGATTAACAGCTGTTCCTACGTAATCTACAGCTTTCCCTAGGTTTCCTCCTACATTAAAAGCCTCTTTACTGATACCTCTATCCCTAACATTCATGTAATCCACTTTAAAATTAGGATCTGAAGGACCATGACGTAAGGCTTTCCCCATAACTCTAAAGAAATCAGGAAGTCCTGCCATATAATTCCAGCTTAGAGTGATTACTTCTTGAAAGTCCACATCTCCCTTGCCTGTTAAAGACGTTTTAAGGGCAGCTATGGATCTCTCAAAGATACTAGAGACAATTGAAGACATAGTACCCATTGGATTAACAACAGCTATAGTCTTACCTGAAGACAATAGTCCATTAACATAGACTTCAGATAGAGCTTTAAAAGATTTAGATGTAAATCCCCTATCCATAGCAGCTAATCGAGTACGTTGTTGACTAAATGTCATCTCATCTATGTCTTTAAGCTCTGCTGCAGTGGCTCTAAGGGAGAATGCCTCTTCTATTTCTGAGTTTCTAATAGCATCCTTAGCTCTTTCCTTCTCTCTCTTAATAGCTTCTCTTATATCTTTACCTATAACTTCCTTTTCTACTTTAGTTACAGTACCAAAATCATTATCTAGTCGTTTAATTAGTAGATCAGAGAATTCATCATTAAGATTCTGTAGTATACGCTCTGTTTCATCTAGAGGCTTCAGTTTAGCTAGTAATTTATTACGTTCAGCCTGTAGAGTAGCTATATCAGGACTAGTTATTTGATCCCTTTGACTCTTCTCAGCTCTAGGATCTATACCTTCTTGTAGTTTCTCTATCTCTTTAGAGAGTTTCTCGAACTTCTTACGTAACTTGAGTTGTGGCTTAGCATTTTTCTTAAATTTATTGAATAGGGTGTCTCGTTCTCCTTTGACACGTTTAATATCAGCCTTGATAGCGTTGATAGTAGCTAACTGTTCAGGACTAGCAATGTCTTTTAAAGCTTTCTTCTTAGGAAAGGGTTCTCCACGTTCAGGACGTTTGAGACTTAGTAGTGTTGATTCTAGTTTCTTAATAGCAGATGCTATACGTTTACCTGTAGGAGTTTCTTTAAAGGTATTAACAGTGAACTTACGCTTCCTACCAGGACCAGCCTTACCTGTAACCTCAAGTAGTGATGAAGAATCTGTAATCTCTGTACTTGCTTTAGCACCAGTAGTTTGAGACTTAACTTCCTCAGTAGCTAACTTATCTAGTCTATCAAGTTTAGACGTATGTCCTGCAGCTGTGCGCTGTATTTCGATAACAGGTTCTACGAATCTCTGTTGTACAGCATGTTTAACTATATCAGGGTTCTCAATAGATGGCCCCATCTTACCATATGCTCTCAGAGCGTCTGAGGTGGCCTTAGACAGTCCTGCACCGTTAAAGAGTAGGGTGTTTAGAATCTGCATCTCTTTTAATCGAATCTGTTTATCAGCTGGTGAGGCACTCTGAGCGAAAGCAGTATTTGCCTTAGCTAGTTTTCTAAGCTGTATAGCCTTGAGAGCTTTGACAGTTCCTATAAGTTTGATAGATTCATTCGTACTAAGAGTCTGTTTACGTATGATTTCAGTTATATTAGTTATAGCTGCAGCATCTCCATGTACAAGGTCTGTCAGCATCTCAGGTATTACAATATCAAAATCAGCTGTAGCAATAGAGGGCTTAACTAATCCCTTAACATCCATATATCTAGATATAAACTGAAGAACATTATTAATGTCAGCAGATGCTCCAGACTTTAAGAAGTTCACAGACAGTAGTTCATCTAAGTTCTGGTCTGGAATTGTTTCTCCACGGCCTAGCTTGTTTAGCATCTCTACTATTGGAGCTGGGATATCTTGAGCATTACCCTCAGCATCTTCAAAGATCCTTCTAGGATCATTATTGTATTCTTCAGCAGTTTGTTTACGAGCTGGGCCTTCATCAGGAAGAGCTTCTCTGATAGGATTAATCTTATTTGGATCACCATCATTACGTAGTTTCTCTAATCCTTCAACAAACCCTTCAGCAAGCTCATCAGCTGCTTCTTGTGTTCCTTTGGGTAGAGAACTACCTAGTGCGTCTCCACTAGGGTCAACTTTACTAGGGTCCACTTTAGGATCACTAGGATCAGCAGGACCACTAGGTACGTTAGGATCATTAGGATCTACTTTAGGCTTTTTAAATGCCCTTCTGGTAGCCCCTGTTGCTTTAATTAGTAGATCAATTAAACCACCAGCTATCAACCCAGTAAGAGCAGCTTTAAATCTAGCTGTAGCTTCAGGGTCTGTGTCCTTTTGTGCTAAGAACTCCTTTGTAGCAGCTCCAGCTCTACTGTCTTTAGAGATTACACCAAGGGCTAACGCTAGATCCGCAGCATTAGGATCTCTAGGATCAAATGCAAAGGCATCTGTAAGAGCACCTGCTGTAGAATTGGTTATGAAAGCTCCAGCTTTGGATAACTTTCCTGACTTCTGGAATAATCCAGCTAACTTAAGTCCTATACGGACACCCCCAGCTGCTGGGATAAAGAAAGAGAAAGCTTGTCCAGCTCCTCTAGCTAACTTATCACCAAAGTCTTTAGGTTCTTTAAAACCAAAGTAGTTGTCGGGAAGTAAGCCAAGTGCTTGACCCGGTTCTTCAATAACACCCTCTACTGCCCCTTTACCAGCTTCCGTAAAGAATTCACCAACTTCACTAAAGAAACCCTTTTGCTCATTAGCTATATTGGCAGTCTCTTGTTCAATTATAGGTGCAGTTTCTATACGTAGAGCTTCTAGTTGTTCCTCTTGAGGAGCTTCAGGTGTAGCCTCAAAGCGGTCCCTAGCAGCTCTATTTGGAACGTAGCTGTTACGTATTTGATCCTCTATACTCAGAGGGACACTTGAGGTATTATTAGTTTCTTCTGCCATTAGTTACCTTTAAGTTTAAATAAGCTTTTAAGTCCTTCTCTTGTTCTAAAGTCTTTAAAAGCTTTATTAGATCTCCGTTGAACACCGCTTTCAGGGTTCTTAGTGTCACGTTCCTTAATCTCTTTCTCCAGTACATTGAGAACAGGCTCCATGGAAACTTCAGTTATTCCACGCTTAGTTCTTAAAGCTGTTGATATTATAGATTTAATAATAGCTAGAGATTTAGGTATTTTAGTAAGGCCCATATTAAAGTCGATATCTGTCATAAAGTCCTGAACCTCAGTAGGCAGCTCTTCAAACTTATAACCTACAGAGTTTCCAACTTTACTATTGAATGTACGTTCAGCTCTCCCTTTGTGATGTTCAAAGTCTGCATTGAATATTTCAGTTAAAGCTTCTACTCCAACATCAATAAACTTACCATCTTTTACAAAAGGTACTCCATGTATCTCACCAGACTTTAACTCTTGAGGTGATATGTCGTGACCAAAGCCTATGGTAAGTCCTGTTTTTCCTGCTTTAACTTTGTCCCCATGTATACTATTAGTATTAGGAACATCTTTAACATCTGTTATAGATCTTGCTTTTCCTTTTAAGTTTAATTCTCCTGCTAAGATGCTAGACACATAAGGTTTAGAACCTAGGTCTTTAAAGTTTCCCTTAGAGAACTCAGATTCAGCCATGAACTTATGGTTAGTAGGTAGGTTTGCCATACTTCTAGTAAACTCTGTACCAGAAGAACCAAAAGAAGAATATGCAATATTATTTTTACTAGAAGTAATAGCTTTAGATCTAGCCTCAGGATCTCCACCAGCAGTAATAAATCTACCTGTTTCTGGATCTACACCATCATTCTCAGAAATAATTCTTATAGCTTCTTCTTCGGTTACTAGTTTACCCTTGTATATACTAGGTATGTGAGTTAGTTCACCGTTGTTTATTTTAGAGTTCTTGACTCCTATAGTATACTCAGAAGATTCCCCGCCTAGATTGTTCTTATATACCCTACGTCCCTCAGACGTAACTTTACCTGTATCCTCTCTTAATACTAATGGTGGACCTTTAGTTAAAGTTATTTCACCATCTGTAGGATCATTATTATCATTAAAGTCGCTTGGGCCAGGAGCATCTGGATCAAAACCATCAGTACTAGAATCAGCTGCTCCTGCTTCATTAGGACTAAAGAATTCTTTAAAAGTATTATAGAAGAACTTCTCTCTTTGCATATCACTTAGAGTTTCCACAAGGAAATTAGCGTTGTCACCAACTTTATCAAAGAAGGAGTCTATAGCATCCGCAGCTGGTCCTAGTCCTGTAGTACGAGGCTGTTTACCTTCTACTTGACCTGTTACCTCTGGAGCTTCCTTAGTTAACGTATCCAAGTATGTCTGTTCTCCTGGAGATAATACTGGTTCCTTAGGAGAAATGAGGTCTGCTCCGGTTGTTGGTTCTTTTGGTTTACTCACTTGTAAGTTATCATATAAGATCTTACTGTCTTCTAGAAGTCTATCTATCAAGCCTTTAGAATCTGTTTTTAGTTCTGTAAGGTTTTCAATCTGGTCTTTAGTAGAGAGCGGAGGAGGTAATATAGTCTCAACTTTATCTTTTGTTTCATCCCCTACTTTTGTATCTTTTACTACTTTGTCAGCTGCTGCTTTGTCAGCTTCTTTCTTCCTCTCCTTCTTAGCAGCACTTGAAGAAATAATATTCTTTTTTAGATCTGATATAAAGAGAGCAACGGCATTATTATAATCATCACCAAACTTAGTTACAGCAGCCCTATCAAAAGTATCAGATCTAGCTACCTCTCTGGCAGCCTCATTAGACCTATACTCATAGTCATTTTGTAGTGTTTGTAGTCTTACCATTACGTCTTGTACTTCGGCAGAGTCTAGACCCTGAGAACCTCCCACAGCTTGTGCTGCAAGTGCAACCAGATCGAACTTCACCTTACCATTTTCATCTAGTGTCACCGCACTATTATTGTTTAGAGCACCTTTAAGTAACTGCAATGTATTTGATTTAACTATCTTTATCTGGCTATCATAGGATTTCTGAGCAGCTAGGGTTTGGGTCTTCTCCTTAGATGCTAGTACTTTGTAGAATTCCTCATCACCTGGATCTAAGTTTTGGTCATGTATAGCTATAGCTATATCTTCTGGAGTTACTCCTCCATTTGCTATCTGCTTCATAAGTGATATTCCTTGTGGGGAATCAAGTCCAAGTTTTACGTTACCCTCGAAACTTTCTTGTGCAGTAATGAGTTTAGTTACATCCTGTATTGCCAGTCCAAACTGTACTCCTGTTCCATAAGCATCTTCATTTGATCCACCACCCTTAAGAGAGTTGGCTACAGCTTCTTTACCCCTGGCTGTTCTTTTTTTAGCATCGTCTTCATCTTGTTTATCTAGGTTTTCAAAGTGGGCATTAGTAGCAGATATCTGTGCATTCCTCATCTTAAAAATATCAGCAGCATCCTTGTCTTTATTAGAAGCAAGTGATCCTTTAATATATAAAGCCTCATAAGTAACACCAGGAGAATACTCACTAGACATTAACTTATCTGCAAGAGAAGGTTGGGCTATAACAGTCTCATTCTGAAGGAACACTTGCATTACCAACCGTTGTGCCTCTGGAAGTTCTAAACCCATGTTTAAAGCTACTGTATCAGCAGCAAGGGTATTGACTAATTCGGGTGTGATATTAGAATCTAAGGAGAAAAGAATTGGATACTCATCAGTACCTTCTATGTCAGATGAATCAGACTCTACTCCACCTTGAAAGATGTCTTTACTAACATCAACTACGGTATCAACTACGTTTACTATTCGTTGAATAACTTGAGATCTATTGCGCTCTTTATTGACCTTAGCTATTTCTATTTTAACTTCGTTTCTCTTTGTCTCTACGGTACTATAAAATTCATTTAACAGCTGGGGATTTAGATAGGAGGATGCTCCATAAGCTTTAAAGGTATCAAAAGCTTTATCTGCAGCAGCTACATTCTCACTATATGAACCAGTAGCATTAACTAAATCAGCACCTTCAGAGCCATCTATAAAAGCTTGCATATCTCTTGAGGCTTTAGTTAGAGTATTAGCTTCAACTATTCTGTCATATGATTCAGAAGCTATACCAAATATTCCAGCTGGTTCTGCTTCTCCTCTGATAGCTGCATTGTTAGCTAGGAGAGTATCATCAGCTATTTGTTTCTGTTTCTTAACTTCAGCAAGAGATCCCACTGCACTACTAAAGGTTTGTACTCCTTTTAATAGTTGACTGTTTTCCACAGTCCTATTAGCTGGACCCTGTACTTTAACATCTGTAGTAGTTTTAGTAAGAGAGGTCTTTACAGGGTCTAATGTAAAGAGTTTTTCAGAAGATGGCATTATTTAGTACCTGGAGGAGGTGTTGATACAGTTCGTGTAGTACCTTTATCATAGTTTATTTTAGTCTGTAGTCCAGTACCTAAGATACTTAAGCCTGTTCCTAGAGCACTTCCACCAGTACTTAATCCACTGAAAGCTTGATTGTTTTTACTCTCTGTCTCTAGTGTTACATTTCTGTGTCTAATATTGAAGTCAGCTGCTAGAGTCTTAAAGTTTAAGTCTTTACGAGCAAGAGCTTCAAACCCATGTCTATTAATATTTAGGATAGTAGCATCCAAGGTGGCCCCTTGTTGTCCTAAAGATCCACCAAAACTAGCTCGTATTGCTTCATTAGTAGCTCTCTTAGCTCTTATGCTCTTCTGAAGATCTCTCTTCTCAAAACCAAACTTCTGCATTTCTAGCATCTGCTGCTGATTTAGATTAAGGTGAGCATTATAAGCTAACTTATTATTAATAGCTGCTTGTTGTCCAGCTTGCCTTCTCTGTTCTGCAGCCTGTTGTTCAGCCTGTTGATACTCGTTAGCAGCACTGGCAGCTGACAAAGCAAATTGGGCAGCATATAACCATTCACTCATTAAGCTACCCTACAGAATTCATAGAACTTCACATTATTAATCATCTTTTCTCCAATTATCTTAAAGCCACACCAGTTGATCCACCTGAGGTGAACATCGTTGCGGCTATCTATAAAGTTACAGAGGTGAGGAAATATCTCATTCAACCCCTCAACTACTGATCTTGATTGTCTCAAGAAGGTAGTCTTGATCTTAACTAATCCCTCTGATCCTAACATCCATACTTGTCCTGTAATGTCAGACAAAGGAACTACACCATAGACTCCAACTACTATCCCACGATGGTTTATAATAGACCTACATATACGACTATGACCAAAGCCTAAGGCTAGGGATTGTTCAGGAGTATGTCCTAGTGTTTCTACTTCACGTTTATCTTCATACCTTAGGTTCAATGACAAGTATGCCATGTCCTCTAAGGTAGATACTCTATGGTACGGCTTCATGTTTACCTTCTAGCTACAGTTCTGACTACATAATTTCCTTCCCAATCAGCACCAGTGAAGGCACAGGGGAGGTATGAGTCTGATATTAGTTCTATCTTAAGATCCTTAGCATCTGAGAGTATGAGCTTCTTGAAGCTACCTGTCTCAAATGGGATAGTTCCAATCTTATTAAGAGCAGAACCAAGGATACGTCCAGTGAATACATGATTAAAAGCTTCCCTACCGGGAGCAGTTATCTTCATCTTAAAGTATCCTGTCTTAAAATAATCTATGTTAAACTTACGGATCTTCAAGATACCACCTGAGAGAGAACTTAATCTACCACCTACTTCTGTCTTAATAGTAGGCTCAGTGAACTCATACAGGAACTGGTACTCTTTACCTATGAATACATTATGTGTGGAGAAGTCACCAGTAGCCCTAAGCATAACCATAGTATTTGTATGAATCTGGGTTATACTCTGTACTAAGGAACCTTCTCTGCCTACCCATTGAGGACCAAGGACTACTCTAAAGGTAGATCCAAAGTTATCAGGATAAGGTACAAACCAAGTAGTAGTGTTTGCTGCTGAATCATATACGCCTTTAGACTCTACTAGTCTGTCAAGGTGTACCTTAAAGGGGAGCTGGGTAGGAGACTCTGTGAGACCCACTAGGTTAGCATCCTGTAAGGACATCTTATCTAAGTATGTACCGTCAGGTCTTACTATAATAAAGTATGCTATATGTTCTATGATCTTAACGCCTATGACCTTCTCTTCAGGCTTGAAGACCCACTTACCCCACGAGCTTAACTTCTTCTGACCAGTTTGGAATAGGAACTTATAAGTAAAGACTTCATTTAGATTCTCATCTGATAGTACAAATAAGAACTCCTCATGAACTACTATAGAAAATCCTTTACCCTTAATGTAACTAGGGATATGACTTGTGATATCTTCAGCTGTCTCTTCTTGTAGATCTTCTATGACACCAAACTCACGTATAACACTGAAGCCATCATTCTCATCACTGAAGTAAAGCTTTCTACCATTAACTACAGGTGTTACAAGCTTCTCATGATCATACTGTGTGAGTAGGGATAACTTAGCGTTAGTTGGAGTGAGACCTCCAGCAGCAAACTCTGTCAATTTAAATTGAGAGAAGTCACTAAAGATCATCAGGTTTTCATTGAAGGGTACAAAGTTCTGTAGTGTACTGACTTCATTAGTAGGTGCAGCTAGATCAATAAGATCTGTATCTAAGAGATCAGTAGCCGTAGTTGCATAGAAATTAAAGAACTCCCCTAACTCAGAGAGTATAATATTCTCACCAGCTAGGAAACTTAATCTATTCTTATGGAAGGACATGTCATTGAATGTCTCCCCAATAAAGGAAGGATCAGGAGCTGTCTCTAGGTCTCCAATTACTCTATCTGTCCATGTAATCTGAGCTAGACTGAACTCGTCAGTACCATAGTCATCAGCAAAGGCATCATCCCAAGGATCAGGGGCAGATCTAGTGAGCTTAATAGGCATCGTAGTAGGATCAATAGTATTAGCTAAACCTGGTTCTACAGTTTCTACCCACTCACCTGTATCTACGTCTGATTGATTGTTATGTTTTAACCAGTAGTCATCTGAAGAGCTACCAGGATCACCTGTGACCTTAATGATAAACCCATCTTTGGTTCTAGCAGGGAGGTCCGTGAAGTCTACTACAGTATCCTTAATGGCTATCATGTTAGCTGAGGGAGCTTCCGCATGTAAGGTGAAGTCTGACCCATCATTTTTGGTAACATGAACATTACTACTACCAAACTTAGTAATCGTGAAGCCGGGAGTAGCCATAGCATTAGCTATATTTGTAACTAAAATATCAGCACTGTTATTATTAGATATAGAGCCTACGTCAGTGCCGTCTATGAAGACTTTAAAGGCAGTAGCATTAGAGGCTTGCTTAAGAAAAACAATGCCTTCAGGGGCACGTGAGGCTGCCGTAGAGGTACTCTTAGCTGTTACTAGGGTCTTATTTAATACAAAGGAGGTATCGGCTACAGTGAATAACCTTAGGTTATCTCTAGCATCCTTAACTGTAATGTAAGGTAAGGTGTCACCTGAAGATCCACCACTGATTACACGAGAGTAAACATGTGGACCAAAGGCTTCACTAAAAGAAACATCCCAAGTGTTAACCGGAGAGTCTAAACTAAACATCTCCATCTCTGTTCCAGAGAAGTCACCAGAGAATGCTGAATCAAACTGATCTGAAGTTACTAGAACTACATATCTCTCATTAGCATCCCTGTTTATAAAGTGAACTTTAGCATCAATATCTGTTTTATTATTAAGCTTAGTTACATGCTCTAATGGTGGTCTCTTCTTAAGACCCTCAGCAACCGTAGCCATAGCATTCTCTTGTACTTGTGCTTGGGAGGCTAGTCGTAAACTAGGAGGTTGCTGTGAAACACCATTGATTAGGTTACTTATTTGTTCAGATATTAGAGGCATCTACCAGAGCTTCCTATGTTTCTTAGTTATATTATACATATCAACATCACTATATCCTACATTGTATCCAGCTCTATCTGTTTCATCATCCAAGAGATCTGCATAGGCTTCACTCTCTTCTATTCTGTTGATCTGTTCTGCAGACACCTGACCTACGATCTCCTCTTGGAAGATCCTAGCTGATCTTACGGTTACATACTGCCTGAACGTGTGTGGTGTATCCACAAAATCAAGTAATGTAATAGTAACAGCATTGTTAGGAGCACTCCCAAAGGTGAATGTATTGTTCTCTAAGTCATATAGAAAAGGAGAACCAGAACGTCCTCTTAAGGTAGTTAGTTTATTTGGAATCATAATAGACAGTACATTAGAACCTACTGGTACTAGACTTTCAGAATCCAAGGTCATAATAACATCCCACTCTGTATTGAAATGCCACCCCTTCTGCTGTATTGCTCTGTTGGTGTTGCTTAACAAGTTCTTAGCCTGAGTAACTTCCACAGTAGTAGCTGTTTCTAAACTAGATACAGCTGCTTCACCTATAGCAGCCAACAGAATATTGACTGCTTGAAGTTCTGTCATAGGAACCTGTGATATAAATGCCATTTTAAGTCACCAAAGAGAAAGCTGTAAGTTGGGCCATCCGTGCTACTACATTACCTGTACCATCCACGTTACCTACAAAGATATTCAAGTAGTCATTGGTAGCCATTGAAGCAAAACCAGAGACCGACAAAGGTACTGAGTTAGTTGTGGTTGCTGGAGAGAATCCACCAATCTTAGCACCTGGTACAATAGCTCCACCTTTGGTTACAGCCATGACCAACTCCATGTTAACTACAGCTGTCACAATTTCCAGCATTACTGAAGCTGTAAAGAAGACATTCGTAGTGGGAGTACCAGTGTACCTTAGCTGTCCATCTGTATTCATATCAAACTCATTAGCTGTTGGAGCTGTGCTAAGAGTAAATGTAGCTGCTGTCTCTACTGCTACCATGTTGGTAAGCGAGGTAGGTGTGACATTAGCTTGTCCTGCAATTGTTGTAGCACTAGCTGTGCTTACATATATACTGCCTTGTTTGGTTTGGCAAGTCTCTACTAAATCTCTAAGATCCTGAGGCGTAATAGATCCAGCAGCCTGACTGTCTTGAAACAGATTGCTTGCCATATCTGTGACAGTTCTGCTTGTATCTGCCATAATTTGTTCTCCTAATTAGAAAAGAAGGGGAGTCTATCCTAGCCCTCCCCAATAGTTTAACTATCTGTGATCGTAGTACCAGCACCTGAACCCTGTACTGACAGACTAAAGCCAGCAGTAACAGCAACAGCAGCTGGCGATTTAGCAGCCAAACGTACCATGCTTTTAGCAGGGACAACAAAAGGAATATTCCCTGGAAAGGAAAATGTACCCATGTTGTTCTGATTACCACCAGTAGCAGCCACAATATCATTGTCACTTTCTACTACTGTTACTTTAGCAATAGTACGCCATGTCTCTGAGTTAGCAACTCCAGAAGACTCAGCATGTGCTACTTGTAAAGCAATGTCAACAGTACCAACACCAGCAGCCACAGAATCTACATCATACCAGAATCCATGAACATAACCAGTGTGACCAGCAGGGATCTTCCAAGTACAGTTACCTGACTCTTTAGAACCTGCATCAATGAGCGCATGTACACCACCACCAGTTACGTCAGCAATGGTGATAGCACCAGCAGCAGCAAGTCCCGTACCAGAAGCAACAATCTCTGCTTTCTGAATAAAGGAAATGGTCTGCTCAGTCATTTCTTCTGGGGTAGTGCCGTTCATAGCAACATCTTGAGTTGCCTGATTTGAACTGGCATCAAGGTACGTTACTCGTACACTTGTTGCTCCAGTACTTCCAACGTCATCGGCTGCGTCAGCAGATACTACATCAATATCCGCACCAGCTAGAACAGGAAAAACCTGATCAGCATTGGTGTTGGAGATTGTTTCAAATGACGTTCCCACAGTAGCGTTATCAGCATAGGGCTGTACAAGCTCTACATTGGTAACGGTATCTGCAGCAACAGCAAGAGATTGGATATTAGCTATATCAGTCATATTTTATATCCTTTCCCTTAAGAGGTTTTAAATTCGACACAACCTTCTGGTCGAATGTAGCCATGTCCCATTGCATACTTAGCTACAATGATCCAGCCTTGGTTTTTAATTTGATACTCAGTTTCCACAGCTAGATTTAATAGCTTCACAGTAGCAACTGATGACTTGTGCATAACCAAAGCTTTAGTCGTACTAAAGTCACCGTCATGTGTAGTCACTTGTGAGGAACTTACGTTAGTAATAGGTAGGTTATTAGTCTTCACAATGTGAATACCAGCAACCTTCATAACTTCGCCTTCTGAATATACTCCACTTCCGCCCCAGTCACGGTTTATAAGTGAAGTAGTCTCTGCCATCAGGTAATACTGAGCAGGACGGACGTACATATACCTATCATTCTCAGGGACATTGTTCTCATCAAGCTGCTCAGCAGCATCAAAGAGTCCTGAACCTAAGGTGGAACCTGAAGTTCCATAAGAGGCATTAGTTAGAACAGCACCACCGTTACCACTAGTGATAAGCGTAGATGACCGTGCTCCTAATACACCCTGTTGTAATACATTCTGATCCCACTGTGTACCTAAGGCAATACCAGCTTCCTTAGCGTAGATAGAGCGAACTTCAAAGTGAGACATAGCCTCATCCAAGTTGTTCACAAAGTGATCAGCAATCAAGAGACCATCAATAGAGATGACCTTCTCGTTCTTGTGAATAATTGTTCCGTCCAACTCAATACCCGTAGTTCCAGTGTTACCTGAACCATTGATATAAGCGTACTCCGTAGCAGCAGTCTTCCATACCAATGGAAACTGTACTGAAATACCTGAACTGATTGAACGAATAACATGCTTATCCATCGTTACACTTGCTTGCTCGAAAGCAGTCAAGACTTCCCCAGCATAGACCTTGAGCATCAACGCAGATGAATCACCTGCAGAGTTAGCTTGGCCCGTTCGGGACATTGTAAGGACGGGAGCACTAGTGTCTGTAACCGACATTGTATTCTCCTAATTTAAAATTAATAAAAAGTATGTAACATAAAGTGCTATACCTTTCTCTAACTTTCAACTAGGGATTGTGGACCGCAGCCCGTCTCTGTCTACTTGTTTAAATACTTGATAGCGTACTACTAAACTATAGGTTGCCCTGACTAAACAGGTCAGACCGTTCTAACTTCTCTCTAACATCTTGCCTGAAGGCAGGATCATACTCATATCTGGGGTCTTTCATCATAGCAGTTACTTCAGCATTACTACGGAATACAGCTCCGTGGTTCCCCTCAGGAGCAGCCTGTCTACCGCCATATATTTCACCCTCGACACCTGTCTGGTTCTGGTATGCAGCTTGTAAGCCTTGTGCTGCCATCTTAGCAAACTCTATGTTCCCTGAGTTAACAGCATTGTCATAAGCTACGATCTGTTCTTCACTATAATTACTCTTAGCCCAGTCTACCATTCCATTATAATTCTCATTACCACCTACACTATTCTTAACCTCATTACCAATCTGTTCTCCTAAGGCTTTCTGTCCAGCAATGTATTGGTTAGTCATGTCCCTACTGATACCACCATCTTCCAGTTGTTGATAACTTTGGTCAGATAGTCCTCCATTCTGAGTGTACTCCTGAGTCATAGCAGCAATATCAAATGCTCCTTCAGCCACATACTCATCTTGTGAAATACCTAGTTCATCCTGGTCATCCATAGATTCATCAGGACTGTGCATCTTTCTTTCTAATTCTTCATAACTTTGTTTAAGCTTTGCGTAGTCACCTTGGAACTTGTCACCACTATTGTCCATCTCAGGACGTTCAGTAGAGACCTCATTTCCTTCTCCCTTGGCAGCCATCTCTTCATTGTACTGGTCCTCAGAAGATATGTCTACTTGGTCACTTGGCACTGTCAGCTGGTTTGCCATATCTCTCTCCATAAGTTTCTTTGATTGTTCCATTACGTAGCTGGATCTTAGTGTAGGTAGACTCTAGTCCACCATTGGTCCGTGAGCTAGGTCTCTGCTCAAGGATCTCATTGTTGATCTCTACATTCTTAAACTCAGCTTTACTCGTAACGGATCGTGCTACTTTATCCTTTGCTTTCTGCTTGTCTTTAGACTCTGTATTCTTGTTAGCCATCTTGCTGTTGTGCTCCTTGTTGTTGTGCTCTCATCATTTCACCACCCTGTGTAACAGCATTGGGTACTCCGGCTTTAACCATCTCAGCCTGTTGCTGGGCTTGTTGTTGAGCTTGTTGTTCTTGTTGGACTTCCTCTTGAGACTTAACTAAACCCTTCATATCAATACCAAAGCCTACACCAATTCTCTTAGCAAAGTCTCCTACATTGATATACTTTGCTACTACTTCTGGTCCTAAGGTTTGAGTTAGAGTCTGAATAAAGGTAGCTAGTTTGTTAGCATCATTACCTCTACCTAAAGCCTCGTAGCCTGTAATGATAACAGGTTCCACGGTTCCTTCTGGTAGCTTGGGAAGCTTACCATCTTTCTCTAGTCCTGCTTGTATTCGTTTGACTAATGGAAGCTGTAACTCATGGGATAGTAATGAATATACTCCTCCCTTTGAGGTATCAATCTCCTGTGCCATCATTCTAATCTCTTCTGCTGTGACTCTCTCTGCATTCCTCTGTACTCCTTCTAGTAATAAGAAGGCAGAAGCTAGTCTACGTTCAATAACCTCAAGTGTTTCTCTGGCTACCCTGAAGTCATTGAACTTCTGTACTTGTATGACACCTACATCATCCGCATTGCCCTGCCTAACGGATAGGTTAGGTGCAATAACAGACTTCATCTTAGTTGTACCATTAGGTTTAACTAGGAATATAACCTTGGCTGCCGCTGCAGTTCCTTCAAGGATACTCCTGTTCAATCCGTCTGCTGCTCTTAGGTCTCCTAAGTATTCTTCTACGAATCCTCTACCATAGTCTTCACCATCAATAGCATTGTACCTTAAGGCTAACCAGGGGTTCTTCTCTAAAGGAAAGTTTGAGTCAGTGTTAGGGATCTTCATGTTGTTCACCTCTTGGTGTACTACAATCTTATCTCCCTTTCTTCTGACTACTGTGAATAACTCTAGTACTTTCTCAGTACTGTCTGAGTCATCTCCAGTTTCCTTAGGAGGTGAAGACTTAAAGATGTCCATGTATAATTCTCTAGACATCTCTTCCTTAACTATGATCTCTAGCATCTCACCTTGGGGATCTCGTCTTACACAGAATTGATCTAGGTGGAATACTCTAATCTTATTCTTCTTACCCACATGAAGTACACAGTTACCAGTGATAACTAGGTGACGTAGACATTCATTAAGTGGTACACGCATAGCCTTAGCTTCTACCTCATTACTAATGGCTCTCTCCATAGAGTTAAGTCCTTCTTCTACTGGAGCACGTTGTGCTTGTAGCTCTTCTAACATGAAGTCATCTATCTGGTACTTCATGAAGGGAGAGTTAGGAGGGAATAGAGTGAGGAGAAACTTAGAGCTTAGACTGTTAACGCCTTTAGCTCCTATGCTTTGGTAGGGTGTAGGAAGGACTGTGTTTCTATCACCATTCCTAGGAAGGATGAAAGGCAATGTTAGCTCTGCACTCTCCCATGCTACCTCTAAGAAGCACTGCTTGTCACGGCACATGCTTGAGTAGCGTTTGTTAGTTTGCATCATGCTAGTTGTAGTCCTGTGTTAGCGAATGACCCGGTGTCTATACTTAGATCACCTACGTCTTCTTGAGTTAGCTTTCTTTTCTTGCTACGTTGAATAGCAGTAGCTAAGGAAGCAGTAGCTTGTCTGCCACCACTGCCTGTTGTTGCTATGTTCTGTGAGTTGAACGACTGCTGGGCTTGAGGAGTGAAGCCGGGATATACAGGAGATTTAGGTGCTAAGGCTCCAAGAAGGAGTCCTCCAGCTAATCCACTAGCTGCAAATCCTAACGCTCCCGCAGTTGTTACTGAACTTCCAACTGCAGCAAACAACGAGGTACTAGTACTAGCCCCTAATGATCCACCTATACTAGAACTCACACTTCCTGCTCCTAGTCCACCAGTACCTCCAGTAAACGCACCAGTAACACCACCTATTAGTGCTCCTTGTAATATATTACCACCAGTAGCTGCAGCACTGATGGCTCCTACACTAGCACCAATAGCAATACCAATGGAAACTGGATCACACATAGTTAACCTATATTCAATCCAGTAGGACCACCTGTTTTAAGACCACTCTTACCTCTAGACTTCTTTCCTGTTCTAGACTTAGCTTTAGCTTGAGCTGTCTTACTAGTAGACACCTTAGCTATATCAGCTGGAGGACTAGGAGGGGGAGGAGGAGGAGGCGGGGGAGGAGGGGGAGGCGGAGGAGATCCTCCCATACACATCAATACATTTAATAAGTTTAACACGCTCTTCTCCTTTTAACTACTGTCTATAGTAATTTGTTCAGTGTTCTCGAACTGAGCCAGTCTCAGTTCTTCTTGTCTATCTTTGAGATAATCTAATATCTCTATGTACCCTTTGATCTTATAGAAATCCTCAGGTAATTTAGCATTGCGTATACCTTGAGGACCAAAGTTTTCATTGAGTTCTTTAAGTAATCCATCAGTAATAATTATGTTATCCATTGATTCTCTCTTCTTAAGGTCCGAAGTTATTGCGCCACTTGCGCCCCACTTATTTAACAGGACAAACACCTGACTCACACTCATCATTCTCTATCTCATGTGTACTATCAGTGTCACTAAAATCTACATCAGTTAGTTGTGATACATACTCTTTATACCTAGCCTCCGTAACTACTTCTTGGGGGAGGTACTCGTAGGTAGTATTAGTAATGGGAAGAAAGCTAACACCAACATAGCTAGACCAATTACTCTTAAGCCAATCTCTAATAGCAGGGACTTCATCTTCTGTATAAGATACCGTAATCGAACAGTTCTGCTCCACGTAAGAATCCATGAGTAACTTGTATCTTGTGAGTTGTTCAATAGCAGACTCCTTATTGACATAAAGATCTCCTTCCTTATCAAACCTAATGTTCTCCCAAGCTACTGGGAATGTGACGATGGCGTTATGCTCATCAGTAGGATTAAGTATAACATGATACCCCGCTTCCCTTAGCTTAGGTAACATAGGATCATTGATACTAAAGTTAACATTGTTAAAGATGTACTTACCCATTGGCTTGTGACAGCCCTCAGTGGTGTCCATGATCTTACTTAGTGTACCACTAGGTTTAATAGTAGTAACATTTTTAGGCCGCTGAGTGCCTAGCTCGTCAGCCATAGAGTATGCTCCGTGGATGGCTAGGTTTTTAAACCTTTTATAATCATACGAATTAAGATCTTCACGGGTGGCGATCCCTGTAAGTCCGACTCCACAGAGACGAAGGTATTCATTGTTCTCGTGCCAAGTTCTTTGTAGTATTCCATCATCGAGGTTGACAAGTGTCTGCCTATAGTTAGCCCTACCTGCAAGAAACAAAGCCCTATCCAACCCACCGCTGTCATCCTTGAATTTAAATAGATCAACTTCGGAAAGGTTACAGAAACTTTTGTTCCCAAGGAGTATTTCAGCACAAGGGTTAACTCCTGAGAACCAAGGTGCTCTGCGTCTAGCTTCCTCTCCATTAATAATTCCCGGCTCCGATCCTCCTGATTCTTTAATGATTTGAAAGACCATGTCGAGTTCACTATCACTTGGTTCCCTCCAGAATACTACACTGTTATTAGATTGAGCACGATGTGGTGTGGATGCTAAGTCCTCCTTAGCTCTTGCGAACTGTTCCCAATCTGGAGTATCATGGTAGACCAGGGCTATCTCTGCTGATCTCCTAGAAGATAACACAGTACCTAACCAGTTCATAACATCTAGGATGTCCATCTTACTCAGTAACTGCCCTGCCTTCTTGGTTAGAATCCGAACAATAGCTGTGAAGGCTTTTGATATTGGCCCATCACCTGAAGAGATCCACCCGTATCCTGCCAGCCGTTGTCCTGCTGGTCTGAGTTGAGTGAGATCAAGTACGAACTCTGTAGCTTTCCCTTTGTATGCCAGAATCTTACCGATAGACTTTGCCCAAGCTTCAGCGGAGTCTCCAACTGTAACTGTCCAAGTCCCACTATCGAAAGACTCTTTGTTTCCTTCGTGTCCTCCTTTCTTTGTACGTTTAGACCGTAAGATCGTACTTGTTGTAATAGGTTGGGTGAAGCCTGAGAGTGTCCCAACAACTGGCGTAAAGCCGACACCACATCCTTGTAACAGCAACCACAAAGAGTCAACAACGTCATGTATAGTCTCCACTTTTAAGTGTGCACAATTAAACTGAGAAGCCTCACGCTTCTTAGCTACCTCTGTTCCCCCTAACCATAGGGTTCTACCTGATACCATTACCTTACGTTCTAACATGAGCTGTCTTAGTTCTTCTAGCTCAGGACAGATAGCCTGATAGTCTGTACCGTCAGGGAAGGGCTTACCTAAAGCCCTATCCCACAACCACCCTTGATGCTTAATGACTCTATCAACTGTGTCCTCCCACGTTTCATACCCTGTCTTCGTAGGTCTATTGTATGTACGTCTGGTTATTACTTGTGCTCTTACACTTGTCAATGACTAGTACCTCCTATGATATACTTCGTGTTAGTTAAAGTATCTACCAAGGTATCCACTGTAGTACCAAAGGTAGTCAATAGATCCTCCTTTGATTCCTCTAGTAGTGTATCCTCAATGTCCAAGGCAGCTGTAGCTAAGGATTGTATGTCCTTGAAGATTAACTTAAGCTGTGCATCCATCTTATCTTTACTATACCCTTTAACCTTTGTCATTATAATAATGTTCCTTCATCATTTCAATACATTTAATTGCTTTGTTTAAGTCTTCGACTCCGTTCTTATCTTGGTGTCGGACTACATATTTAACTACACTACCTACGTCCATGCCTAGTTGGTTCTTAATAATAAATGTCCAAGGATCAATAGGATACTTAGCATAATAAGTAGGTCTAATGTTAGTAGCTCCACCCTTCCACTGATCATTCATCTTCTCTTCTCCCTCTAAGATCTCAGAACAGTAGGTCATATGATCTGTTGATTCGTTACCACACTCTTCACAGTACATTAGTTTCTTGACGGCTCCCATAATTTCACCTCTCCTGTATCAAAGTTATACTCATCAGCTCTTAAGATACGAGCCACCCGTGCCTGTAGTAGTGCATCTACTTCTGTTAGTCCTACCTTAATAAACTGTGCTAGTACACTGTCCCATGTAGGTTCCTTGAGAGCATCCGTAGCTTTCTTAGGTCCAACACCGGGACACCCCTTGTAGTTATCTGTAGAGTCACCCACTAGTGTTTGATACAGGTGCATATAATCTGCATACTGCTCCGTGATTGTCTCCGTAACTTCCTTGTCTATGTTGTAGTACTCACATGGTATCGTTAGCATATCCTTATCAACACTAACGATAATGTTACGAGAGTACTCACCATTGGTAGCTAGGATACCCAAGGTGTCATCAGCTTCTAGCATAGGAACCTGGACATATTCAAAGTTAAGCTTTAAGTAATCCACTAGAGCATGGTATCCCATGGGCTTCTGTGAGGCTTTTCTTGTAGCCTTATAACTCTCTAAAATATTGTGTCTAAAATATTTTCCACCTTTAGGAGAGAAGCATATGACCACCTCACTAACACCTAACTGTTCCTGCCAGTAGTATATGGTAGACAGAGCTTGTGACCTTGCTTCCTTTAAGTTAGTAGCTGTTGTAACTACATCATCATCCCATTGTACCTGCGTCTGACACGCCCAACAAGTTCTGTAAGTAAGTATGTCTCCGTCTATTAATAGCCTTGAAGTCTTCATCTATATCTCCTAAGTTAGCATGTCGTTTATAGTGGCATACATTGCACAAGTAAGCACACTTGAGTATTTCCTTTAACGCTAGTAGATACTTACCACTCTTAACTATCTGTGATACTCCATCTATTTTAGTCTCAGGATCTAGGTGATGACAGTCTAAAGTCTTGGTGGGATTCTCTTCTCCACAATCCTGACACCTGTACTCAAACAACCACCCTATGTACCCTGAGATTACCTTACGTCTGTACCTTTTATATGCATTATGATTACCATGACTCTTGTAAGGACAGTTACTCATACCCATAGAGATACTACTAATCCATAGATAAGCAAGCTCCTCTATAGATTCAATGGGTCTCGCTCCAATTCTCTCCAATGTGGCTAGTTGCGGAAAGTGGGCAGTCAAACTCGAAGTATTCCCCAGCTCTTGAAACAGATTCAGCTGCATGTTCTGAGATGATTCTTGCATATTTATAGTATACCTCAATCTGAAACTCATCGTGAATATTAGCTACAAATTCATAGTCTACTCCCTCTTTCATACCCTCAGTCTGAAGAGTCTCATCCAAGAGGACCAGAGCTTTCTTCATTAGGACTGCACCTGCACTCTGTAACAGTGTGTTCAGAGCAGAGTGCTCGCTTCTGATGTGGAGTTTCCGTCCGTCCAAACCAACGAGATGCCCACGCCTCCTGAATACTTGCTTAACTCTATTGGTAAGCTCCATAAGACCATCGACTCCAGCCAGGAAGTTAGCTCTGGACTCTCTACCCTTCTTCGCTCCTCCACCAAGAATCGTACCAAGCTTAGCATCTCCTGCTCCGTAAATGAATGCGTAGAAAAAAGTCTTAGCAACATCTCTTGAGTTGATCCCAAGTGCTCGCATGTTGATTGTATGTATGTCAGTTCCAGCTTCTTTAGTTCCGCTGACCGCTGCGTTTGCATAGGTTCCTCCATCAAATCGTTTAAGGTATCCTGCTAAAGCCCTGAGTTCAAGGCCATCAGCATCACAACCAACAAGAAGCCTGTCTTTACCCCCTCTAAACAAAGACCTACACTCAGTACCGTACGGACTGTATGAGGCAGGAACTTGAGCGACATTAGGGCGGCTATGAGTACAACGCCCAGTGACTGCACCATTAGTATTAACCCCACCATAGATACGTCCATTTCGTTCCAGTTTAAGCCAAGCATTATCACCCTCCGCTAGTTGTGAGATTCGTTTACTTATTAGGAAGTGCTCCTTTAATTCTTTACAGTTAGGTAGATTTAGTTTACTAAGTACTGACTCATCTATCTTAGGCTTACCATTAGGGGTAAAGTCTTTAGGACTCCATCCCTGCTGCTTAAGCTTAAGAGAGATGTGGTCTCTACTGTTTGGGTTGAACTCTACCTTCTTGATCTTGGTTAGTTTGTCACCAGCTGTATACCCTCTGGACTTGTTGCTCTTCTTAGGAGTAAGCTCTCCATCAGAAACATACCAGCTACCATATGCTTTCCTTAGTCCTTTACCTAAGGTCTCTTGGCGTTTCAGTAAGTTAACATATAGGTCTTGTGCTTTCTTTATGTCAAAGCTAAACCCATACTCAACCTGTCTCTGTATTACTTTAGCAAAGTCATGTTCCAGGTTCATAGCTTCCTGACTATACAGTAGATCCTCAAAGTGATCCTTAAGTATAGAGGTAACATTGACATCCTGAACACAGTACTCACCCATTTCAAAGTTGAACTCAGACCATACATCTTCACCTTCTAGCTCTGACTTCTCCACTCCTAAGCGTAAGCCCCAAGCTTTCAGGCTGTGACTCCCCCAGAGTTTAGGTTCTAAGAATTTCTCCTTAGCATCCACTTCTCTCATACTGGTATGACATAGCCGTGACAATACCAAGGTGTCTACTATCTCTGTGCTCTTACTTGGTGTCCACCCTAGTATCTTCTTAAGAACAGGGAGGTCATACCCAATGAGGTTGTGTCCTGTTAACGACTTAGCTTTAGACATGATCTCTAGAGCATCCTCGATACAATCATAAGGTTCATAGTTAGCAAAGACCTGACCAGCTAAAGCTCCTACTACTGTCATCCCTATGCAGTGTACCTTTGTAACATCAGGTAGTAGTCCATCTGTTTCTATATCAACTACTAGATCAAGATTCATTTCATTAACCTTTCGTTAAAGATTGTCCTTCTAGGCTTATGATCCTCCTCTACCTTAGAAAGCCTCTTGTCCAGCTGATCTATCCTGTCCCACTGTGCTTCTACCGCACTCACTAAGTCTACCTGTGTCGGTGTTATAGTAGAGGCTCCCTGCAAGACCAGTAGATGCGCCCTTATATCTTGCTTTAAGTACTCTAATATTGGTCTCACCGTCCGACTGTTGGTCTCGTTCGAGTCCAATGACGAAATCGCTGAGTTGAGCAATACTTCCTGACCCTCTAAGATCCGACAGAGTGACTTGTTTTCCATCTTCGTGTCCCTTTCCTTGTTGAGGTCTCTTAAGATGTGAGACTATGAACATGCCTATGTTAAGTTCTTCTGCTAGACTCCGTAGAGTAGTCATGATGTTATCAATCAATCTTCTTTCGTCTCCACCTTCAACACCCGACACCATAATAGACAGATGATCCAGTACAATCCAACCAACATTACAGCTACGAGCGAGATACCTGATCCTAGTAGATAAGAGACTAACATCCACGCTCCCCCAGTGATCGTAAAGATATAAACGATTATCGGCAAAGACAGATTCCCAAGTATCCCTAAGATATTTTTCATCTAAATCTTTCTCCAAGTGTAACATCTTGTTAGCATGGATGCTCATAAAATCAAGAGCAGCTTGCCGTACACTTTCCTCAAGAGCAATATATCCAAGAGTCTCTCCCTTGGATAAGAAGTAGGAGGCGATCTCTTTAACTGTTGTACTCTTCCCAGCTCCAGTTCCAGCACAGAAAGTAACAAGCTCACCTCTTCTGGCTCCCAAAGTCTTTTCATTCAGTCCCTCCCAAGGGTAAAGGTGTTCACTACCGCTCATGTCTGCATTAACTAGATCCCAAGTGTCCTCCCCAGCAATGATACCATCTGGCCTAAACACTCGTGCTCTCCAGATAGCATCTACTAGAGCTGATCCTCCTTCTTCGATAAGTACGAGGTTGGCATCCTTCTTTCCCAGTCTGGCAATCTTACACCGTCCTGGTGGGAAGAGTTCGGCAGCTTCCGTAGCTGCCTTCTGACCAACGGGGTCCATATCGAACATGAGGATAATCTCCTCAAAACCAAGGAGCCACTCAAGGTCTTTACTAATAGTTTTCTTAGCGTTACCTGCACCGCTAGGTAGCGATACCGTAGGCCACTTAGAATTCTGAGCTTCTGCCACGCTAAGAGCATCAATTTCTCCTTCTGTTATTACTATCTTCTTACCAGTGGACCACAGGTGTTTACCCCATAGTCCACTGCAGTCACCTAAGGTTCTGAAGTCTTTGTTTCTTAGTCGTAACTTTTGACCCACAACCTGTCCGTCCCTGATAAAGGAGGCAATATGACACCTCTCCCCCTTGTACTCTCCGATACTATAGCCAGCTTTTCTGCAAGTCTCTTCTGAGATGTTTCTTTTCTCCAGAGACTCATAATTACCTCGTATGAGATTATAAGATTCTGTTGAACTTTGTTTCTTCTTAGCTGGGCCTGAAGTAGTAACACTAACATCACTATTGCCATGCTCATAATACTGACAACCATGACAGTAACCATGTCCATCATCATACCTCGATAAGTTATCCTTAGACCCACACTCAGGGCAAGGCTCCTGACCCACCCAAACACTTTCTGATCCACTCTTCTGGAACCCACTTTGTTGCGTATTGGAAACCATATTTGTCGCACCATTCTCCATATGTTGTCTTGCTCCCTTTATTTATTTTCTGCTTAGGGTTACTAAAGACAAACCGAATGTCTAAATCGGGATGTTGCTTCTGAATCAATAGATGCTTTGATCTGTCTGCGGGGAGGAACCTACCTTTGGACTCTATATAGATCTTAATTCCTTGACCTTTTAATATGAAGTCTGGTGTGTAGGTTCTCTCCTTAGGGGTATAAGGGATACGTTCAGATTCAAACGTCCACCGTACTTTACTGGTGTTAAGCTGACATCCTATGTCACGCTCTAAGCCTGAACGGTATCCCTCTATCATGCCCCTCCGTAACTGCGAACTAGAAATCTTCATCTTCTAAATCAGGACCAGCTGTATCATCCACTGCTGCTACCTCCACTACAGGTTCATCTTTCTTAGGCTTATCAACACACTCATCACCCCAATCTAAATTAGCATCCTTTGCTACATATTCAATAAGACCATCTTTAGCCATTCTAACCTTCTTAACTCGTAGAGATACACCACCACCCATTGCACTGTATGCAAAAGGTTCATAAGCAATCTTCATTTTAGAACCACCTGCAATCAAGGTCTCCATCCTGTTACCATCCTCATCTAAGAGTACAGGAGCTTGAGTGAAAGGTTCACTTTTCTTAGGTTTAACAAGAGCTTTCAACTTAAACTTAACTAGGTAGTTACCTGTAGCATTACCCTGATCATCTAACTCTGGCTTGATAGGGTTATGCTTACCACCATCCATAAGAGGCTTTACTACTGCATTGATAGGCTTAGTGTCTTCCTTACTCAGCTGTAATGTAACTTGGTAGACTCCATCAGCATCAAAGCGGGTATCAGGTTTGTTCAACCACGGATACACTGCTGTTCCTACTGGTGTTACATACACTTGATTTCCCATATTATAATTCTCCTTGAATGAACTGCTCTGCTCCCCCGAATTCGGGTATCTTCAATCTCTTGCATTCACTACGCATATTATCTGCTGCTCCCATCAGGTCAGTAACTGACCGCCTACCATGAAACTTATTGTTATACATACAGTTGAACACTGCTGAGACTATAGCATACTTCTCAGCTTTACTAAAGTTCTCCAATACTTCCATCATCTTAATCATACCTGCTGATACTTTAACTACATCTGCATTTGCTGAAAAACTACTCACTTGCTGACACCTCCTTTGTTGGTGGGTCTCAATTAACTTAACCTTAGTATAACATTCTAAGCAGGGAAGTCAAGTTCTAACTAAAGAAAAACTCACTGTCCAGGACTTCCTTGATATCCAGCTCACCAAACTTAGGTAACTCTGGCAACTTAATATCTCTCTGTTCCTTTTTAAAGTTGAGCAATATATCTTCTGTGTATAGCTCACAGAAGGTCTCTCTTAAGACCTGCCCTAGCTGTTCTATGTCACACGCATGAGTACCAAAGCTATCATGTACTACAGAGAAGTCTTCTATCCCATAAGTATCTTTAGCTTTCACTATGGTCATCATCAGGTGACAGGCATCTAAGCTATGAACAAAGTTAGGAGCAATACCATTAACTTGTCTGGACTTATCCATACGCTGGTCACTATGCAGAACTCCAGCATAGAGAGAAGCCATACGTCCGTTTATAACTGTCTTGATTTCTTTTACCACTGACTTGATATACTTCTGTTTAACTATGAAGCCTGTAGGGAGTGTCCAGTACACAGGTCTATCTACCTTACTCAGTGCTCTAGAGACATCCTGTAGCCACTTCATGCCTACCCTAGAAGATATAACAACTTCGCCAATAGCTTCATAAATATGAGAAGCAAGGTACTTGCAATGAGGCCAGAGATCACTAGTAGAGTCAATGCCTTGAAATTGTATTCCTTTATCCAGCTGTTTCTTAAGTTCCTGATGTATCTGCTCACGCATTCCATAAAGTGTAGCTCCATAAGGTGTAGTCATTACAGGACGTTTTACCAGCCCTCTGTTGAGGCACTTATGCCAAAATAAAAACTCACTATCAGTATCACGACTAATACGAGTAACAGTGTGTTCTCTAACGATCTCATAGATATCCTGGGGTTGATCATATGGTATTAAGTTAGTAGCACAACCACCTACCTCATCTCTGAGCATGGCTGAGAAGTGCTGTAGGCCATTACAAGAGCCATCTACCGTAATAGGAAGATGACTGATGTAACTGTCATCACCATTACAACAAGTGTACTCAATACAAGCCCTAAGGAACTGCCAAGGTTTATCAGCGTCCATCCACATACGGCTAGTAAGAGGATCAATGCCACAGAGCATAATGTCATCCGAATGTTCATCTGTCCACTCTACCCTTTCTTCGAGGGAGATCTTATCTTCCCCGAAACAGTTTGCGATGTGTACCTTGAGCCATGCGTATCCTGAAGCTCCAAGAGGTTTGCCTCTAGAGAATTCAAGAAGGCCTCTTGCGCTATCTTCACCCTGTGGGTTGAGGAAAGCTGTGTTTGCATAAAGTCTGCCTCTGAAATCGAGCGTATGCGGAAAGTATATAGCTTTTTCATCTTTAAACTTCCTAGCCATCCACATGAGTTGACTGAATTGGATGCGCTTTGTTTTCCTACGTTGGTTATCAGAATACATGAGTGTTGCCTCACGTTTCCATTCGATTATTTCTTCTTTAGTTCCGTGCTTTGGATATGGACGTTCCATATGCCGTTCTCCAAATTCCGGTATAACGCTGCAACTTGCCTGTGAGTCAAAGAGTCTATCCATGACTTCAAAGACTTTTGCATTGATTCTCCATCCAGTTTCTTGTACGGTGTTAACTGCATGGAAGACCTCCTTTAGATCTGTGTTATCTAGCTGTTGCATATAGGTGTCATCGTTAGACTTCACCAGGTTCATATTGGTATACTGGTAGTAACCTCCAGTGTACACTGAGGTCCACTGCCGAGGACTAATGATACATGGTAGCTTAACAGGACTCAAGAGTTCACACACTGAGTTCTTACCATCTATCCACTTGAGGGAAGCCTCTGTAGCTTCCAGCCAGTATACCTGTTTGTACTTCCCTTGAACATTTTTAGTCTGCTTACGTATCTCAAAGATACCTGTAGCATCACACACTAGTTCCACTAGTAGTTGCCCTAGTCTCACCTTGTTTCCTGGTAGCCAGTTCTCCCATACCACCTCAGCTTTAAGGCTGGAGTGTGCTAGTACTCTCTTTTGTTTCCTGTAGTTGGTGGTTCTCTTTGCTAGATCTCTTGATACCACAGCAAATAGAGCAGGGTTAGTATCTCTGAAGTTTCTAAATCTAGCTTCATCCTCAATGAATCCACCTACCTCCAGAGCTACCTTAACTAGTTTCACTGGTGTACTCAGGTGATTGATACATCCCTTAAGAGCAAGGAAAGATATCACATCTGAGGGCAACTCAGCCAGTCTCTTGACTGCATCTACATTGTACTTGATAGGCTTACCACTTACCATATCTTTATGAAGGGTATCAATAGCTTCAGCTACCTTAGAGCATGACTTCCTAATGAACTGGATGCCTGCTGGTGTAGTAGCTTCATGCTTACCCTTCTTAGCTTCAGAGTTTTCCTTCCGGTATCTCTTGACACCTAGGGAAACCATCTCTACTTCTAATAACTTCTGTCTGTTGAGCATCTCTCTCCCTCCAGTACTGTATTAATCTTAAGATGTATATTAATAGTATTCCACTATCCAGGATGATAATACCAAGCTGTCCCGTAGTATACCAGTAGTGAACCCATGCAAACTGCATGAAGAACCCAAGTAGAACTCCTACTCTAGGTAACCACTGGAATACTACCGAATAGGCAGATATTAAGGTTGCTATACTGTAACTGATTTGTACAAGTAACATATTATCTGCTCTATGTGTTTAAGTAAGTTCTCTAAGTTTCAACATTGATTCTCTAAGTCCTGCTAGATATCCTCTATCTTGTTGGTTTTCTCCGGTTTTTGCTGGGCCAAATGCCATCTGCTGAGGTATATCTAGAGCACTTATTTTTAAGCTCCTCTCTGTCCTCCTCTTCATCATCCTCATCTACTTCCTTAGTGGAGGTCTTAGTAATAAAATCCTCACTGTTGTCTATGATATACTGCTCACATACATCTAGGATAGAACCCTTCTGATACCCATACCCTAATAGAGCAGGTTCTATTAGAAGATTAAAGACTTCCTCTAGTAGCATATCATTATCCACATCCTCATGCTCAACCCTTACATTACTACCTTCTGATTCAATGCTAACAATCATAGTGGATCTCCTTATTTGTTTAAAAATAACTATAAACATAAACTAATAGTTTATATCTCCCTTGACTATCTATATCCAATCCACACTAGAAGTAGTATGATAGTTACTCTGAATATAAAAGTAGCTAGCCTATTGTTATCTGTCATGTCTGCCTCCCTTAATGCGGTGAATAACCTACCTATTTACTTCTTTTTATAGGTCTTAGTAGTAACAGGTTCCCAGGGTGCTCTAACTAGCAGAGGTACTGAGATATCTGTTAAGTAACAAGTCTGCTGATCTACATCTTTAGTCTTATATAATACTACATTCTTACTACTAGGAACAGTATCACATGATACTCTCATAGTAGCATAGCTAGCTTTAACACCAGATTGAAAGGTAATAGTCATCTGGTTAGGTACTTCATGAATATTCCAGTCTATACCAGTGGAAGCTAGTGGTATCACCAGAGTTATGTAGAATAGTATAGGATTCATCAAATAGGTAAAGCCAAGGCAACCTCCAGTGTATCTCATAAGCTACTTGAAATCTGGAAGTCCCTTGGCTTAATAAACTCAGGTTAATAATTATCTAGTCTTAGTATAACATTCTAAGCCAGAATGTCAAGCCTTTTCTAGCATTGTATCCAGGGTAACTAAAGATAACTTAGTTAACTGTGGCATCTTAGCTTTCTTAAAGGTATCAGTAAGTGAGTTATACCGATATCCAGATAATACTAGTCCTGAGATATAAGTATCAGTACCACCTGGTCTGATTACTTTTACTGAGTAGGGATGATCTGCCACTTCAGATAACCTGATATCCTCTCTTTCAATGGGAGTACGTTGACAAGGGTATTCATCTTCATCTACTTCTGCTATGGTATTTCTAGATAAGTCTGTCAAGAGGTCTTTCATAACGGTGGGTCTCCTTAGGTTTATTAATGGTACCGTTAGTGATACCATGGTAATACTTTAAGTGGTACTTAAGTGGTACACTAGATACAACTTCCTTACTTACTTCCTTACTAACTTCTAAGATCTATAGTTCTTCTTTAGTTCTTCTGTAGTGTTACTATTGTAATACCTTATATACTTCTATATAGGGTTTCTTACTTACTCCAACTAGAATCCTAGATTATCCTTTATTTTCATAGATCTAGGTGGTAGATGGTAGGTAGGTGTGTACCTTAGTGATTATTCTTATCTTTCAGATCACCAGGGTTACCACTAGTTTTAATCTTAAGTTTCTTTACTTGTAGAGCACTAAGCCACTCTATAAGTAACCCTTCATCACTCTTTACTTTATCTATTGCCGTTAGTACTGCCAGGTCTACTATTTGTAAATCTCTATCTGTTAGCATGGTGGTCTCCTAGTGTAGTGATTATTTAAAGGTAGTTCTAAGCTTCTTATTGTACTTCTAAGACTATTTAAGGGTCTACCCTAAGCCACCGTACCCTTTAGGATAAGATGGCCTAGAATCGACTCTCAGTCCTCCTCAGAGGCATCCAGTATTTTAGCCTCTAGGTTCTTTATGTCAACTCTTAATTGAGTCTGACGTTGCCAAAAGTTAAAATCCTCACTCATATTATAATATTCATCTAGCATATTCTTTTTGGATTCCAGGTTATCCTTGAGTTTCTCAAGGTAGTTAGATGCATTTCTCACTGTTTTCCTCCCATTCTTGAAGAAGTCTTTTATATTCTTGCTCTATTCCACTAATATGGCAAGTCTGGCCTCCCATATCTTCATAGAATTCACTATTTCCTATGTTTTCGTATTCACATTCTAAGTAGTCATCAAAGTGGCTGTATTCCATTATTTTAGTCCTTTATTATGATTGTTTACAATTTGTAAAGCTATTTCTTTTGTTGGAACATCGTTTGCTATGGTAAAGCCCTCATTATCTACAACTCGGAATGTTCCATTAGTGGTGTTATCATCCCAAAACCATCTATTGTTTTCCATTATCGTTATACCTTTATTTTGAGATTAGTAATAGTATTATTGAGAAGCCTATACAGAGTATACTAAAGATAATATCCCAGCTTGTCAAGTGTTTATTCATTGTATTACCTTTGTTAGTGTTTAAGATATGATACTACTTTAAGATTCTTATTCCAGCAAGCTTTACAATCACCACATTTCCCTTTTTGATTAGAAGCAGGACAATAAAACAAGTTTTTTGTGCTCTTCTTTATAACAGAGCTAACGGTACTACCATGCTTTTCCTCATATGTACCAATAATGGAAGGTGAAGAATATCTGACGGTTACATTCGGTAAGTCTTCTAATAATTTCCATAGACGTTGGCTGAATAATTCCCTTGATTTCGTAGGTATCCAATGTTTAACATGTGGTGTATTATAGCATATTTCCTCGACTTTTCTTAGGAAATCATCGCTGTAGATATCTCCACTATCGAACCACCTAAAATACGTTTGTTTCTCTAATAGTTTAATCATATGCTCAACAAAGTCTACCTTTTTAGATGCTATCAAGTTGTTTTCCCTTACTGCTTTAACTACAGGCATATGATAAAAGCCTTTCTTAGCATAACATGACTGGCATACAGGCTTGACTTTGCCTGTAGCATCTAACATCCCTTTACATACTTCCTCATTAACAGGAAGGCTGAAGGATTTACAGGACATTTTGGAAGCCTTACTCAATTTGGGTATCATTTTGTTCCTTTCTTTATTAATTAATGATATAGACAATATAAGATATGTTCTGTAGTTTGTCAAGGTTTATTCTAATTAATATCCCATCCAATCTCTAAGACCTTTCAAGTCTGTAGGTGCTACAACCCATTCGCTATCCCAGACACCGTCTATAGAATAATGATTTAATGCTATAACCTTTGAATCCTCTATTCCATGTTCTATATTGTGCATTGTCAGCCATTCTTGAATTTGTCGTGTGTTCATGTTAACCATTGATACCCCCTTGATTAATGTTAAGGATAATATAAACCCAATCCTCTAGTTTGTCAAGTGTATAATGGATAAATAAAAAAATAAATAAGTTAGCCTGTTAATATGTGCTACCTGGTAAACACATGATAGGTGATAACAGATACCAGGTGTGATACCAGGTGTGACCATAGAAGGAATAAAAAAATAAAACACCTGCCCAGACTTCCAAGGTAACACATGGTAACCCCCCCTGGCCCACCGTATGCCCACCCTATGCCTACCATGAGACCACCAATGTCTCCTCGCGTGAATAATAAGGAACCTTTTCAAGTGTTTTTTTGGTGGCCCTAAGGGGTAAATTTCGCTTTTTATTATAACATATACCCTCTCACATTATTCCACCAAAATATTCCCTAGCCCCCACCATGAGAACACTTATTTCCCCTTAGTAGACTAAGTGGGGGTACTTATTTCCCTTTATAGGTTAAGTGGGGGTCTTTATTATACCACAGCACCCCCTAGGGAACCACCCTAGGAGACACCACAGCTTTACTATTATTGGTCCTAAGGTAGCGAATCTCTGAAGTGGTCAGTTGACCACCAGCACCAATGGCGTTTCTTGCTTCTATGTCTATATAAGGCCATATTAGTTAACCCATAGTGGACTATAGGTTACACATAACATGGCCTCAGATCGTCTGTGAGAGCTTCACACTCTACTCTATCACTTGATTTGTAGTCCTGAACTCTGAAGTGCAGGATTGTTAGCTCTAAGTCCTCCTCCTGTTCTTTTACTAGCAGCACCGGAGTTTCTCTTAGCCTTCTTCCTAGCAGCTGGAGCTTGAGGTTTTACTGGAAAGAATGTCTGTCCTGCACCAGTAGTTTCCTTAAAGTTCTGTATAGGATCTCTACCTCCTGCTGCAAACTCTAGAGCTGCAGTAGCTGGAGTAGATACAGGTAGTTTTCCTGTTGCTGCTTGTTGTCCAGCATATCCTGCAGCACACATTATAGTCCCTTATGGTCCTTAATTTCTCCTTTAGAGGAGTCATAAGGCAGTCTAGTGGACAGTTTAGATACACCTTGACTCTTTAGAGATGCTGGTGTAGTTGGACTGGGTACTGGATTAGGTTTCCCAAGGCTCGTATTGAACCCCTTGTTGCCTATATCGCCTGATACTTTTTTCACGTTCATATTGTCTCTTGTCCTTTGTTTTGGGGTACACAGTATTCTGTGTTCCACATTGTTCATAGGGTGTTGGTTCTGTAACTGGGATGAATATAAGACTGTCTAGTAATTCTTTGGCACTTCTGGCTTCTTTCATTTGGAGTCTCCTGGGAGTCTCTTAGCTTCTTCCTTACATTTGTCACATGTACAATCATCACATGTACATTCCTTACATTTACAGCCTTCCTTCTTAGACCTCATCTTATTAAGCTCCTTGTTTACCAAATGGAACACACCCTAAGTTGATCTCAGGGGGTACAGGTTGACCATCTTCATCAGCCTGTTTAAAGATACTTTTCATTCTCTTGATGCAGTCTTGTTCACTCTGAAACGTGTCACCGATACGAGAGTCAACAACAGATACAGGATCACCCCCTAAGTGAATTATCATTAATAACCAGATCATATTATCTTACCTGATTCCAAACCATAAGTTCAGGATCTTGTCCTTTCGTTTGTGCCATAAAGTTATTAATGCCATCTAGAAACTCCTCTTGTTGCCTATCTACATAGGCTTGGTCTTCATCAGAAGCCATTTGTTCCCACCAATACTTGACACCCATAGCCAGTACATCTATTCTATCATCATACTGTAGGCTACCACGGTCTCTTGTAAGTCGTGTCATCTGATAAAACAGTTGTCTCCTTGGTTCTTCCTTGGAACCTTCATAGTCTCTATCTACTTCAGATCTATCGAAGATGAGTCTATGTTGGTTCATTACAGGCTCTAATGAGTCTATAATTCTAGCTTCCTTCTGGGTACTATGCTTTACTTCTTCTACATTACAACGGTGGTAATTGAATAATACTGGTTTAAAGATCTCAGTATACATACCATCACCAAAGTTAGCTTCTATTTCTACTGTATTTACTTTGTGTTTCTGAGCTATCTTAGCTAGTTTCATAAGTGTGGACTTGTCATAACCACCTTTGAGACCACCTATTTCTAATACAAATATCTTACCATTGAGTATCTTAGTTACACAGTAACCAGTTTCATCCTGACCCCTACCTGAGGGATCTATATGCATAGCAGACCCTGTGTATGTAAAGTAATCCTGTGATACATTCATAGCCCTATAGAAGTAGTCTCCAGTGAGGCCCACAGCAGGTAGATCTAGTAGATCATCCTTACCATATAGGACTTGTCCTGGTCCACTCTCAGTACTCAAGGGTATTACTATGAGATCAGAGAGCTTCAGAGGGTATCTCTGGTCATCTTCACCAGAAGTATCCAGCATGAACTGCAGGGAGAACCCTGAGTTACCATATGAAGCTCTACGTTCCTCTAGATCCAAAGCATCAAACCTAAGTGGATCTGTAGGAGCACCCACAGGCAGCTCCATCTTGTCTATAAAGGGAGCTAATCTATGTGCGTAGAACTCCTTAAGCTTTGCATTAGGCATCAATGCAGGCCAAATGCGGCACTGATAGCCCCTATTCTGTAGGTTAGAGTAGAGACTTTCCTCTACTTGGGGTGTCCCTAGGTAAACTATACGTCCAACCTTAGGCATAACTACAGCATCAAACTCTTTTACTACCTCTCCTAGCTTGTCTCGCATGACCTGAGTAAGGGCATTAGAGAGAACTTCAACATCATCCGCTATTATAGTGTGTGCCCTGCTACCGACAATCTGCCCAGTAATACCAACAGACTTGACAGAAGGAGCATGGGCAGCACGAGACGGAGCAACGTCAAAGGCCACATTGGAGTTACGCTGATCCTCTCGTGCTCGTAAGT
>Ga0307987_1000210_pt1 | contig 36660 bp, 31 predicted proteins | sample EllFjometagen181_FD_203157 | JGI IMG/M metagenome (GOLD analysis project Ga0307987, IMG submission 203157) | Marine microbial communities from Ellis Fjord, Antarctic Ocean - #181 | ecosystem: Environmental > Aquatic > Marine > Unclassified | place: Southern Ocean | collected 2014-10-08 | reverse complement strand
ATGAGGCCGCCACCCACGGTGTTGAGCTCGTCCAGGGGCCAGAAGTCCAGCAGGTGTACGTCGTCGCCCCGGTACATGCGGGAGCCGGCCCAGGCGCTGATGGGCGCACGAGCGAAGCCACGGGCCTCGGCGTAGAGGTTGCGCAGGGCCAGGTCGGCGTCCCACTCACCGTCGTAGTGGAACACCTCGCCGGACAGGGCCGGGGTGATCACCACCTCGAACAGGGCCGTGCGGTCTGCGCCCTCGAGCTCTTGGCTGAAGACCACGTCGAGCTCGAGGTAGGGGTCCTTCTCGAGGCGAGTGCCGTGGCTGACCACGTCCACCGCGTCGCCTTCACCACCGGCGAGGTCGGTGCTGGCCTGGATGCGCCCGTAGGAGCCGAGGTCCACCTCGGCCATGGCGGGGAGCGCTGCGCTGAGCAGCAGGAAAATGAGCATGGATCAATTCCGCAGGGAGTGTTGGCGCACTAGGGCACCAGGATGACGTACTGCATGGAGTCGAGGGCGACGTAGACCTGGCCGCCGCTGACCTCGAAGTTCGCACTCGAGAGCAGATCGGTGAGGTGCTGCCCATCGGACAGTCCCAGGTCTGTGACGTCGATGCTCTCCGCGCGGCTGCCGCCGGACTTGTTCATGGCCACGATGGCCACGCTGCCGCCGCCGTTGTCGCGGGCGTAGGCGTAGTAGCTGTCGTCCACCCACAGCGGCTTGCGTTCGCCTCGGCGCAGGGCCGTGACACTCTGGCGGGCCCGCCCGATGGCCGCGATGCGGTCGTGCAGCTCGCTCTGGTTGGCGCTGAGGTAGGGGTCGAAGATCATCATGCGCCGGTTGTCCGGGTCGCCCCAGCCGTGCAGGCCGATCTCGTCGCCGTAGTAGATGAGCGGTGCGCCGGGCTGGGTCAGGGTGAAGGCGAAGGCCATGGACAGGTGGTTGATGAGGTCCCACTGGGTGACCGTGGTGCCGCCGTCGGCCATGGGGTCTTCGGTCCCGCCGCTCCAGCAGTCGCCGCCGGCGCCGGTGAAGGCCGAGGCGAAGCGCTCGATGTCGTGATTGCCAAGGAAGGGCGACATGATGGCGTCGCCGTAGCTCGAGGCGCTGGCCTGCACCGAGGACTCCAGGTCCGAGAAGGAACCACCGTTCACGAAGGCGCTGCGGATGCTGTAGTAGAGCGGGAAGTCGAACTGACCGTGGAGCTCGTAGTCGGCCACGTAGTTCATGATGGTGTCGCGATCCGAGGTGAAGGTCTCACCCACCGTGTAGATCTCGGCCCCACCACCGCGCTCGATCTCGTCCTGGATGCGCATACGCAGCGACCGCATGGAGATGTGGTTCATGTGCTTGGCTGCGTCCACCCGCACCGCGTCCACGTCGTAGTCGCGGATGAGGGTGAGGGTGTCGTCCAGCACAGCCATCGTGATGTCGTGGTTGGTGTAGTCGAGGTCCGGCAGGTAGTCGATGAACCAGCAGTCGATGGCGTGCTCGTCCCAGTCGCAGCCCGGGTCGCCGCAGACGCAGCCCCCGCCGAACCAGTCGGGATGGTCAGCCACGTAGTGGTGGTCTTCGTGCACGTGGTTGAGCACCAGGTCGAACAACACCCGGATGCCCTGGGCGTGGGCCTTGGTGATCAGCTCGGCCAAGCGGTCCTCGGCGGGGGTGTAGTAGCCGTCGCCCCAGTCGCCCAGGCGCTCCTCGACGCCGTTGGCTTCGGTGGGCCAGTAGCCGTGGTAGCCGGAGAAGTAGTTGCTGCCGTCGAGGCCGATGTAGGAACCTTCGGGGTTCTCGTACACGGGGGTGAGCCAGATGGTGTTGACCCCCATGTCCGTGAAGTAGCCTTCGTCCAGGGCGTGGATGATGCCCAGGAAGTCGCCGCCGTTGTAGTTCGAACACTCCGCCAAGCCGTGGATGGGGTCGAGGGCGTCCTCGCTGCCCCAGTCACCGTTGCGGAAGCGGTCGGTGAAGGCGAAGTACATCAGCGAGTCGTTCCAATCCCAGGCCTCGTCTTCGACCCACAGCGGAATCCACAGGGGGTTGTTCTCGGCACCGCGGCCCGATTCGTCGTAGGCCCAGATCTTCACGCTGTGCTTGCCTGCGGGCAGACCCGAGGTGTCGATCTCGATCTCACCGCTGCTGACGTCCACCGTGGGGGTGACGTGGTTCTCGCCCACCAGCACGGTGAGGTTGTCGGTGTCGATGGCCGCCTCGTCTTCGGCGGAGGCGAACTGTACCGTGGCGGTGAGCCGGCCGGCTGCAGTCGCGCTGGCGGTGACCGTCTGCAGCAGGGGCAGGCTGCAGTCGCCTACCCGCAGGTTGCGGTTCTCGCCGCCGTCGATCCATTTGGTGTAGACGTTGGCGGGCGGGTTGCTCTCGTAGCTGCCGTCTTCCACCAGCTTGTAGGCGTACTCGCCCGACGCCAGTTCACCCAGATCAGCGTAGTGGTAGCCGTCGTCGTCGGGGCCGTTCATGTCCTGGGGGGTCCAGCCGTTGAACTCGCCGCTGACCTGGAAGCTCGAGATCCCGTCGGGTTTGGCGTGGCGCACCTGCACGTCGCAGTCGCGCACCGACACGATCTCTACCGGGGGTTCGTCGGTGTCCACGTGGGGATCGCCGGTGTCGTCGGGGTCATCGCCGTAGCCGTAGGGGTCGTCGCCGGTGTCCCGGCCCGGATCCCAGGGGATGTCGGGCACCTCGTCGCAGTCGTCACCGACACAGTCGGCGTCGCAGCGCATCGCGGTGAGCAGGGGCAGCGCCAGGATGAAGGGGGCCCAGCGGATGGGGGACATGACACGTGGGGACATCACGGTGAACCTTCGCAGGGGATGGAGTCGGAGATCAGCACGCGAGCTGACCACGGGGGCAGGTCCACGCTGAGGGTGCGGTCGCTGGCGAAGGACCAGGAGCCTTCGGCCTCGACCGCGTCGTGAAAGGAGCCGCCGTCGAGGGCGAGGTCGTCCGGCAGGGCCACGGTGGCCGTGCGCGCTTCGTCCGAGGCATTGAGCAGAGTGAGGGCGGGGGCGCCGTCCCCTGCGTCGCGGGCGTGGGCGTACAGGGGGCCGTCGGCCAGCAGGGGGATGCGTTCGCCCCGGCGCAGGGCCGTCACGCAGGCCCGGGCCCGGCCCAAGCGCTGTACACGCTCGAGGGTCCAGGACTCACGGATGTCGAGCTCGAAGCGCATGGGACGACGGCAGTCGGGATCGCCGGCGCCGGGCAGGCCGTACTCGTCGCCGTAGTAGAGCACCGGAGCGCCCGGCAGGCTGAGCACGAGGGCTTGGGCCATCACCAGCTTCTGGTAGGGTTCGTCGCTGTCGGGGTCGGCGGGGGGATCGTCCCAGGCCTGGGCGGTATTGTCGCCGGCCGCTTCGGAGAGGAAGCGGGTCATGTCGTGGTTGCCCGCGAAGGGGGACATGATGGCGCCGGAGCCTTCCCAGCTGGCCTCGCTGGTGGCGATGGTGTCCTCGAGGGCCCCTGCGTCGCCGCCGCCCCAGGCGATGAGGTCCCGCATGGCCCAGAGGATGGGGAACTCGAACTGTCCGTCCAGGCCGAAGGGGCCCAGGTTGGTGCGGATGGCGCCGTAGTCGCTGCCCGTGTAGGTCTCACCAAGGGTGTAGAAGCGGGTGGGACCCTGCTCGAGCTGGCCTAGGCGCCAGATGAGGTCGCGCACAGCAGCCCGGGGAATCATGGGCACCGCATCGACCCGGAAGCCGTCGAAGTCGAAGCGCTCGGCCCACGCCACCGTGCTGTCCATCACCAGCTCGAGCACCGCGGGGTCCTCGAGGGCCAGATCCGGCAGGTACTCGGTGAACCAGCAGGTCTCGATGTCGGTGGACCAGGGGCAGTCGTAGTTGCCGCAGACGCAGTCGGGCTCGAGGTGGAACCATTCTTCAGCGTGGTCTTGGTACCAAGGGTGCTCGGAGTGCACGTGGTTGGGGACCACGTCGAGCAGAACCCGGATGCCCCGAGCGTGGGCGGCGTCGAGCAGGGCGTGCAGCTCTGCTTCGCTGCCCATGGCGGGCTCGATGGCGTCCTCGGAGACGGGCCAGTAGCCGTGGTAGCCCTGGTACAGCTTGCCATCCACGCCGACCCAGTGCCCCTCGGGGTTGTCGTAGACGGGTGAGATCCACAGTGCGTTGACGCCCAGATCGGCGAAGTAGCCGCTCTCGATCACGGTGGTCAGGCCTGTCAGGTCACCGCCCATGCGGTCGCCGATCTCGTCGGGGCTGTGGGCGGGAAGCTCGCCATCAGTTGTCGCGAAGCGGTCGGTGATGAGCTGGTAGATCACCGCGTCGTCCCAGGAGAAGGGAACGTCCTCGACCCACAAGGGCACCTGTAGGCTGGCGCGTTGGCCGTCGCGGTCGTCGGCCTGGATGAGCACGGTGTGCTTGCCCGGGGCCAGTCCGGCGGTGTGCAGCTCGATGCGGCCGTCGCTGGGCCAGGCGGTGCCGCCGATGAGCTGGCCAGAGCGGGTGCGGGCCTGGACGCTGCTGGGATCGAGCCGGGCGCCGCCACGAGCCCGTAGGAAGGTGGCCTGGATGCTGAGAGCCCCGGTGGCCGTGGCCTCGGCGTGGACGAGCTCCATGGTGGGCTGGTCGCAGTCGGCCACCCGCAGCAGCGAGGTCTCTTCTCGGGTCTGAGGGTCCCAGCTGAGCAGGGGCTGGAAGGGGTCGTTGTGCAGCTCGTCGTCGACCTCCAGCTGGTAGGCGTAGTCGCCGGGCTCGAGCTCGATCTGCAGGCGCCAAGCAGGCTGGCCGTCCTGTTCGCCGTAGGGCTCGAGACTCTCGCCGTCGGTCCAGCCGTTCCATTCGCCCACCACTGACACGCTGTCGGCTTCGCCCACCCACCACAGGACGGTGGAGCAGTCGCGCTCGGGGGCGCACGCAGTGGCGCAGGCGGCCAACAGGCCTATGGCGACCACCCCTGGTCCGCCTAGTCCGCCTAGTCCGCCTCGTGCGCGCTCATGACGGGCGCGATGGAGGAACGTGGGCGAGGGGGATGAAGGGGATCGCATGGGGTTCTCGGGACCCCATATGCGTAACTCAAGAAAGAGTTACGCCGCGAGCGGTGAGCCGATTTGACAGGATGCAGACTGGAGAATCTGCGATCACGAATCGCGATGTCCGAAGCGGAGCTAGTCCCCGTACAGGCTCTCCACCGGCGTGACGTAGCTGATGACCCCCCCCACGCTGGTGGTGAGGGTCCAGACGGGCTCGCCCTCGGGGGTGACCTCCTGGATCACGCCGTTGTAGGAGTAGGTGATCAGGGTGTTGCCGCTGTCGAAGCGATGCACATCGCCTAGGCTGACACAGCTGAAGCTGGGATCGGACCAATAGTCCCAGATGAGCTCGACCTCGAGGTTCTCTTCGTCCACCGCGTACTCCACAGCGTAGGACTCGCCCCCGGACACAGGGCCGTTGACGAAGACCAGCACGCTGTCGTCGAGCCAGTGCAGCTGGTGGGTGCGCTCGAACAGATCGGTGCCGCCATCGGGCAGCTGGAAGTCACTGTGGTCCCCGCCCATGATCCAGTCCAGCGCGCCGCTGGCCCGATCCACCTGGGCGATGGCGTCCAGGGTCAGGAAGCCTATGAGGTACACGTCCTCGTCGGGCAGGTAGTCCAAGGCATTGGCGTGGGGCCACTCGGTGGGGGGGCCCCCGCTACTCGACGCGCTGTAGGGCAGGCGGTCGGGGTGGTCCCAGATGCTCCAGATGACGGTGGTGCTGCCGTCGGGGTTCAGCTCCACGATGCTGGCGCCGCTGATCTCGTCGCCATCCACCGTCGCGGGGTCCGTGGCCAGGTAGGCGATGGTGCCATCTGAGTGCTCGTAGATATCGTGGTGGGCGTAGTCGAGATCGGTGCTCTCCAGGACGGTGCCGTCATTGGAGACCTTGAATATGGATCCATCCTGGAAGCCGCTGGAGTTCAGGTTCATGGTGAGTACCGAGGAACCATCCCGGGAGGGGAAGCTGCGGCCCACCATCTCGGTGTCCTCGGGCTGGTACCACCAGACGTAGTCGCCGTCGGCGTCCAGGATCACCGCTGCGCTGGAGTTGCCCAGGATCGATGTAAAGAGGAAGCCCTCGAAGCTCTCGCCACCGCTGCGTTCGACGGTCAGATCGGGGAAGTCGGAGGGCACCATGCCGGTGCTGGCGGTGTGGGACCTGCCCGTGTAGGGCTCGCCGTCCAGCTCCACAGAGATCCGGACCTCGTAGTCCGAGCCCGGCTTCATACCCAGCAGCTCGACCTCCCAGGGCGGGCCGGAGTCCAGGTCCAGAGGTGCCTGATGGGTGAAGTCGCCGTCGAGCCCGAACTCAACCCAGGCGGCATCGAGGCCCGAGGCCTCGCCTTCGACCGAGGCCGTGAAGACGGTGGGGATGGCTTCGCTCTGGACCAGGCCCAGATCGAGGTCAGCGGTGGGCCCGCAGGCGGCGAGGGTCAGTACAACGAGAGAGAGAGCGCGCATGGAATACCTCCTGCACGATTGGACACGTGGGACCCACCGAAGGGCAGCGAAGATGCGGCGGGGGGATCAGTCTGCTGGTGTGGCCTGAACGGAGCCCACCATGACATCCATCTGCCCGGGGTCATTGGGCGAGGCGAGCTCGAACTCGAAGTCCAGGCTCAGCTGCTGGTCGTCCACGGTGCCGCTCATGTCTACGGGCGTGGGCTGATCGGGGATGTTGTCCATGGTGGGGGTCATGGTGCCGCTGATGCTACCCCCGCTGACGGTTCCGTCGAAGTCCACGTCGAAGACCTGGCCCGCGCCGGGACCGCCCGAGATGACGCAGTCACCACCGCCGGTCAGGTTGTTGTCTTCGATGCCCAGATCCACCGCTCCGTCGCAGAAAGGCACGCCGGCGCTCTGGATCATCACTTCAACCGTGCCTGTCCACAGGGCACCCGGCGGAACGTCGGTGTCTGCGTCGGTGTCGGTGTCGGTGTCCGCGTCGGCATCGGTGTCTGCGTCGGTTTCGGGCGTGCCCGAGTCATCGAGCTTCACGCCGCCGGTCTGACAGGCGAACAGCATCAAGGCGGGCAAGAGCAGGCTGAGGTTGCGCATGGGTCTCCGTGGGGGCTGGGGAGAGGGGGACACCCCGGTGCTGGATTCGGTTTACAGGCTGAGAGAGTTCGTGGGTCGACCGATCAGTCGAGGCCGCCGCCCGCTTCGAAGGGCATGGCGAAGTTGAGATCCACTGCGACGTCACTCACTCGCTCCCCAGGCGTCCATACGAAGGTGGGGCAGGCCGTGTCGCCGAAGGTGACCAGCTCGCCGAAGCTCGGACCGTCCTCGTCACAGGCATCGGCGTCGGTCTCGAGGTAGCCGTTGATGGCGTAGGTGGTGCCGGCTTCCATACCCTCGGCATCGAAGCTCACCGAGAAGGGGACGGAGGCATCGGGTTCGGTCAGGTCCACGCCATCCACCACCTCGCCGTTGTAGCCTACGATGTCGCCCATGTTGGACATGGAGGGGCACTCGCTGACCACCGCGAGGCACAGGATGCCCACCGCGCCCCCCTCGAGGGGATCGGCGGAACGACTGGCGTCGCCGTCCATGTAGACGGTGTTGGGGTCCAGGTCGGTGTCTGCGTCGGTGTCTGCGTCGGTGTCTGCGTCCGTGTCTGCGTCGGTATCTGCGTCCGTGTCGGTGTCGCCTTCGACCGGTGGAGCGGTGTCGTCCTTGTCGCCGCAGGCGCCGAGGGTGAACAGAGCGATGAGCGTGACGAGCAGGGGTGTCCGGCGCATGGGGGGCTCCCGGGGAGGCGAGATAGGGTCCTCGTCAGCGTATCCCACCCAGCGGTGGGCCTTGGCGTTCCCGGCGCAGGAACACCGTCAGCGCCCCGGCGCAGAGGCCCGCCAGCCAGCTCATGCCCATGGCCGAGGCCACCACGAGCTGGGAGATGAGGTCGGGCGGTGTGGTCAGACCCGCCACGATGAGGACCGCCGCGGGCATCGCCGCAGTGGCGATGATCGTGAGCCTCAGGGCGGCGCGGGAAGCGCTGGACAGCAGCCACACCACGGGCGCCATGGCGCCCGCGATCCCCAGGGCCAGCTGGGTCGCGGCCGCGGTGCTGGCCATGTCCACCAGCGCCAGCGTGAGCTCGGGGCCCGGTGGAACCAGCACGCCCATCGCGGCGGGAAGCAGGACCCAGCGTCCCAGGACCAGCCCTACGCCGAAGCCCAGCCACCCCCCCGCGGCCAGCAGCCACGCGGCCCGCGATGAACGATCACGACTCAGCAGCAGTCGGCCCGCGGCCAGCAGTCCGGGCAGCGCCAGCCAGAGCGCCAGCAGGCCGGCGCCTCGGAGCTGGGCGCCGAACAGGTCTGCGGGAGAGAGCTGCACCACCCTGAGCGAGTCGACCGAGGGCGGTAGCAGCAGGTGCTCGAGGACCACTCCCCCCAGCCCCAGCCCGATGGCGGGGGCGGAGACGACCACCAGCGCGGCTGCCAGCAGAGGCAGCAGAGGCAGGGGGGGGCGTGGCCCGGGTGGTTCGTTTTGGCTGTGCCTGGCGAGCAGCAGCACCGCCGCCATGACCACGACGCCACCCACGGTGAACAGCACCGAGAGTAGCAGTTCGATCACGCCCATGACGGCTCCTGCAGTGAGGCACCTAGCGGGGGTCGAGTAGCTCTACCGTGCCTGTTGGGGCCAGGCGGAAGCGGCTGCGGCCTTGGGTGCGGTCCACCAGCAACGATCCGGGCAGGCCGCCCTTTTCGAGGTCTCGGCGCAGGCGCTTGAGCACCGTGACCACCGCCTTTCGGTCTGAGGGCAGCTGGCGACCCCAGACCCTGGGCATCAGCACGGCATCGGGCAGGGGATCCCCCGCGACGTAGGGGTCGGGGGGGGACAGCAGGGCCTGCAGCACGTCGTAGCGAACGCCGGGGATCCAGGTGGTGACCTCTAGCTCGCCGAAGAACAGGGTGATGCTGCCACCCGAGGGCACCAGGGGCTGCAGCAGCACACGGGTGGGAAGCTCTACCGGGAGCCGGTGGAGGGTGTCGCGCTGGGTCGCGGCCACTTCCACGAGCCGGAACACCACGTGGGCATAGCCGATGCGTGCGTCGGCGGTGAGGGAACGCGTGGTGGGGGTCTGGGTGGGGATGCCGTCGACGGAGACGCCTTCGCGCAGCGTGGCCAGCCAGCCTTGGCCTCGAGGCTCGAGCGTGACCAGACCGGGGGGCCAGCTGGGGATGCGCAGGCTGTCGTCGGGGCTGCCGCCCAGGGTGAAGGCTTGGTCGGCTAGGGGTTGCACCCGGGGAAGGTCGGTGAGCTCGGGCGGCACCGACTCGCGGCGCAGGGCCCAGGTGGCGCTGGCCATGGCTGGGTCTTCGTCGGAGTGCACCACGTAGTGGGCCCCCGGGAAGCCGATGACGTCGCCGGGCTTGAGCGCCTGGGTGTCCTCGACGTCGCCGTGGCCCACCCGCACCGACGAACGCCCCACCTTGACCAGCCACAGCCCCTCGAGGTCGCGGTAGATGAAGGCGGCGCGCCGACTGGCGGTGGCGTCGGCCAGCATGAGATCCGATGCCAAGCTGCGTCCGACGATCAGGCCACGGGGCCCGACGGGGAAGCGCTTGCCCGCTTCGTCTTCGAGCCAACACTGAATGGGAGTATCCGTCATAGTGATCTTGGCCTATCGGTGGGTCCGCAGGCCAGCAAGCTTCACCGGGGACGTACCGCTGTAATGCTGGCCGAAGCCACGAAGTCTTCGATGCCTCGGCCGGGCGCCCACTGCTCGATGAAGCTCCGGCTGCCGGGGTCCAGCTCGATGTCCACGTCGTCGAACCCGAGGCCGTCGAGGATGGCTTGCAGCTCGCTGACCTGCGCGGCGCCGGCCACGCAGCCCGCCAGCAACGCCAGGTCTTGCTGGATGGCCTCGGGCAGAGGTGCCAGAGCCACCACGTCGGAGATGGCCAGGCGCCCTCCGGGCTTCAACACCCGGAAGGCCTCGCCGTAGACCGCGGCCTTGTCGGCGCTGAGGTTGATGACGCAGTTGGACATGATCACGTCGGCGGTGGCGTCGGGCAGGGGCAGGGCTTCGATCTCCCCCAGCCGGAACTCCACGTTGCCCAGCCCAGCCTCGGCGGCGTTCTTGCGGGCCAGATCGAGCATGTCGGGGGTCATGTCCACCCCGATGGCGCGACCGCTCGGCCCCACAGCCTGAGCCGCCAAGAACACATCCAGCCCACCGCCGCTGCCCAGGTCCACCACGGTCTCACCGGGGGATAGGCTGGCGATGGCCTGGGGGTTGCCGCAGCCCAGTCCCAGGTTGGCGCCGTCGGGCACGGCGCCCAGGGTCTGCTGATCGTAGCCTAGGGCCTCGGAAGTCTGCTTGTTGTCGGGAGCACCCCCGCAGCAGCCGGGGCTGCAGCAGCCCCCACCCTGGTCACGGGCCACGGCGCCGTAGCGGTCTCGGACGACTTGTCGGACGGTCTTGGGATCGATGGTGGACATGGTGGCTCCTTTGATAGTCTATCGTCGATAGACGATGGTGTTGGGTCGAAGAGAGGCCCGCCTTGGCGTGCCGGGGTGGGCGTCAGAGTGCGGAGACCAGCGTCTTGAGTCTCGAGATCACCGCGGGGTCGATGCAGTAGCAGGTGCGAGGACCATCCACTTCGCCGTGGATCAGGCCCGCCCGCTTGAGCACCTTGAGGTGCTGGGACACGGTGGACTGGGCCAGGGGCAGGAGGTCCACCAGATCGCCGCAGATGCAGGCTCGGCGGGCTGCCAGCACCCGCAGGATGCGCACCCGCACCGGGTGGGCCAGGGCCTTGGCCATGGCTGCGAGCTCGTCATCGCTGGGCAACGCGCTGCAGCAGACGTCGTCTCTGGGAGCGCAGGCCGATGCGGGGCCACAGCGTTGGGGAGGGGATTCATTCATCGTAACAATACGATTAGTCGCGCCAGGCTACAGCGTCAAGTCTGAGTTCTGGCCCCTCGCTGGGTAGGAGATAGAGACCGCCGATGCCTCGCCGGACCGCTGGACCTGCACTCTTCGAACCCCCCACCGATGCTGTGGTGGTGCCGCCCCGCGCCTACGACTGCGACGCCTACGAAGAATGCCTGATGAAGGCCGCCCGGGCCAAGTGGCGCTCGTGGACCTGCCGCGACTGCCCGCGCTGCCCCGACGACGCTCGCCTCGAGGTCTGGAAGTCCAGCGTGCCGCCGGACCGCACGGTGCTGCGCAGCAAGCGCCGCTAGTCGGCCAGCTTGGCCAGCAGGGCGGCCACCGCGCCGTCGCCGTCGTCCACGGGACACACCCCAGCGGTGGCGTCCTGGCCGACGCCCATCGCGTCCAGCAGCGTGGCCCACCACGGGCCGTCCACCAGCACCAGCGGCATGTCGCCCAGCCGCCCGGCCCGCGCGAGGTCCAGCGCCCGCAGCACCGTGGCGACGGTGTCGAGGTCGCCGGGGAAGGCCACCAGGGCCTGGCAGCGCTCGAGCAGCAGCAGGTCGCGCAGGGCGGGGTGCTCGAAACGGAAGCAGAGCTTGGGTTGGGTGGTGGCGTGGGGCAGGGGCTCACCGGGTTGGGAGGCGTGGAAGCCTGCCACGGAGCCGCCGGCCAGCCTGGCGCCTTCTGTCACCGCGGCGGCGATGCCGGGCCGTGCGGTGGTGGCCAGGCGCCAGCCGCGGGACTTCAGGGCCGGGTGGGTGGCCAGGTCGCGGCCCAGCGCGCGCGCCTGGGCGTACCCTGGCTCGCGTTCGCCTAGCGGCTTGCCCAGCACGGCCACCAGGCCGTTCACGCCTTCGTCGCGCAGGGTGTTCTGCACGCGCTCGGCCGCCAGCAACAGCCGCGCGGGGCGCAGCTCGTCGCGGGCCAGGAAGTCGGCATCCAGGCCGGCGGCCACGGCCAGGCTGGGGGCCAGGGGAGCCGCGGGCAGGGAGCGAGGAGGTGACGCCACCGGCGGGGTGGTGGCGCTGGGGCGGAGATCGCCCGGGGGATCGAGCTGGAAGACCACGCCTTCGCGTGCGATCTCGCAGTCCCAGCCCAGGTGCTCGCCGATGGCGGTGCGCAGGATCTCCGACGAATCTGGCTCGCCGTGGTTGAGCCAGACCTTGGTGGGGGGCTCAGCGAAGCCACCCAGCCACGCCAGCGCTTCGTCTTGGTCGGCGTGGGCGGAGAAGCCGTCGACGGTGGCCACCTCGCACTCGATCTTGGTCCATGCGCCGTGCAGCTTGATCTTGGGTTCGCCGCGCACGATGTTGCCGCCGCGGGTGCCTGGCGCCTGGTACCCCACGAACAGCAACGTGTTGCGGGGACTGCCGGCCCGGGCCGCTACGTGGTGCAGGATGCGTCCGCCGGTGAGCATGCCCGAGGCCGAGACCAGCACGAAGGGACCGTTCTTCCCGTTGAGCTGCTTGGACTCCGTGGCGGTGCGGGTGAAGCGCACCTCGCGTCGCAGGGCCCCCACCTCGGCTTCGGTGAGGCGGATGTTGTCGTGGAAGGGGCGGTACAGCTCGGTGGTGTTGATGGCCATGGGGCTGTCCAGCACCATGTCCACCTCGGGGATGCGGCCTTCGTCCATCAACTGGTGCAGGGCCCACAGCAGCGCCTGGGCGCGGCCCACGGCGAAGCTGGGGATGAGCAGCACACCCTTCCGGGCGAAGGTCCGCCGGGCGATGTCCGCCAGCGCCTCGAGGGGCTCGTGGTCTTCGTGGCCGCGGCCGCCGTAGGTGGACTCGAGGACGAGGTAGTCCACGGGATCCGGCGTGTGGGGTGGGTTCATCACCCGGTCGTTGGGGCGGCCCAGGTCGCCGGAGAACAACACCGACAGCTCGGCGTCCTCGAAGCGGGCCATGGAGGCCCCGAGGATGTGCCCGGCGGGATGGAGGGTGAGCTTCAGGGTGCCGCCGATGTGGAGGGTCTCGCCCCACGGCACGGTGTCGAAGCGGCGCAGGGCCGCCTCGGCATCGGTTTGGGTGTACAGCGGCTTGGCGGGCTTGTGGCGGGTGTAGCCCTTGCGGTTGGCCCGCTTGGCATCCATTTCTTGGATGTGGGCGCTGTCGCCCAGGATGATCTTGGCCAGCTCATGGGTGGCGGGGGTGCAGAACACTGGACCCTTGAAGCCTTCGCGCACCAGCACCGGCAGCCAGCCCACGTGGTCGAGGTGGGCGTGGGTGAGCACCACGGCGTCGATGTCGGCGGGCGGGACCTCGAGCATCTCCCAGTTGCGGCGGCGCAGGTGCTTGAAGCCCTGGAACATGCCGCAGTCCACCAAGACGCGGACGTCGCCAGAGGTGACGAGGGTCTTCGAGCCAGTGACGGTGCCGGCGGCGCCGAGGAACTGTAGCTGCATGGGATCTCCGGGGTTGGTTGCGGGTCTTTTTGGCCTATCCCGCTGGGCCGCATCCGTAGCTGTGCTCACGTCGATGTGAGCCTCCATACAGGCTTTCATGAGCCTTTCATAGGCCTTGAACCAGGGTGATCGCGGGGATTAGCTTCGCTGTGAGGGAAAGCCCTGAACCCCCGGAGAGGCCCATGTTCCGTTCGAAGACCCTGCTGTGTTCCGCTCTGCTGCTCGCTGGCGCCAGCTCCTCGGCCGTCGCCGCCGAGGACTTCCGCGTCTCCCCCACCGGGGGCCTGTACGGTGGCGGCTACTTCACGCCGGAGAAGAACGCTTTGAACTCGGGCTGGACCGCCGTGGGTCGCGTGGGTCTGCAGCTGGCACCGTTCCTGGACGCCGAGATCGACCTGGGCTGGGTGCAGTCCAACACCAGCCAGTTCGGCTACCTCTACAACCTCTTCGATCCCCGCATCAACGCGCTGTACCACATCACCCCGGACCACCGCTTCGACCTGTTCGTGGGTGGTGGTGTGGGTTTCCAGAACATCAAGGTCAACCGCCCTTCGGTGGCCGCGAGCTCTGGTGCGCTGGACATGGCGCTGTACGACAATCCCTCCAAGGACTTCATCGCCAACGTTGGCCCCGGTGTCACCGTGCAGCTCATCGGCCCGCTGCACCTGCGCACCGACCTGCGCTGGCTGGGGAGTTTCGGCGGCGACGAGACCGATGCCAAGTCCGATTCCTTCCAGAACCTCGAGTGGACCCTCGGGCTGGACCTTCGGCGCGAGGCCGATGACGATCCCGATCGCGACGGCCTGGTCAACAAGGTCGACGACTGTCCGGATGATCCCGAGGACTTCGACGACTTCGAGGATACCGACGGCTGCCCTGACTACGACAATGACGAAGACGGCGTGGTGGACAGCGCTGATGACTGCCCCATGGACCCCGAGGATCGGGACGACTTCGAGGACCGCAACGGCTGCCCCGATCCGGACAACGACCAGGACCGCATTCTCGACGTCGATGACGACTGTCCAGACGATCCCGAGGACGTCGATGGCTTCGAGGACGACGACGGCTGCCCCGACCCCGACAACGACGGCGACGGCGTGCTCGACGGTGACGACGAGTGCGACGGCGAGCTCGAGACCGACAACAACTACCAGGACGGCGACGGTTGCCCGGACGAGATCCCCCAGGAGGTCGTCGAGTTCACCGGCATCATCAAGGGCATCACCTTCGAGACCAACAAGGACGTCATCCGCAAGTCATCGGAGAGCATCCTGAAACAGGCCCTGCAGGTCCTGACCGACTTCGAGGACGTGCGCCTCGAGGTCCAGGGTCACACCGACAGCGACGGCGACGACGCCCACAACCTGGACCTGTCCCAGCGCCGGGCCGAGTCGGTGGTGCGCTGGTTCGACGAGCGCGGCATCGACGCCTCCCGCTTCGATCCCCACGGCTTCGGTGAGACTCAGCCCATCGCGGACAACGACACCACCAGCGGCAAGTCCAAGAACCGCCGCGTGGAGTTCGAGCTCATCGACCAGGAATAGAGCGCAGACGGGCACCGACCATTTCCACCGACATTGTCGGCGGAAATGACGGCACCGCTTTGTTTGGGGGGAAGACAGATTCTTCCCCCCCCCCTGTCCGAGGCGGACACCGCCTCTCCCCCCCATCTTCGCCGCTTGATGAGCGGCGCGAGGCTGCGTCCGCAGCCCCGATGAGAAGCCATCTCGGCTTGTCGAACTGTCGGCGAACCGGGCCCATTCTGATCGGTGCTCGAAGACGCACTCACGCCCGTCACTCATCGGAGCGGCGGGCGACCTGCGTCAGGGGCTCGGTTCGACCGCTACTCGCTGCAGGAAGGTCGCCACCTCGGCGCCGATGATCGCGTTGCCGTAGACCGTGGGGTGGCAGTGGTCCAGGAACAGTAGCCGGCCCCGGTGTTCCCGCATCAGGGGCAGCAGATCCAGGGTGGGGATGCCTCGCTGGGCGGCGATGGCACCCAGGGTGCGCTGAGGCGCGTCGTCCAGGAAGCGGGCGTCCACCTGGAAGCGGACGGGGAAGATCACGATGGAGACGGTGAAATCGTGCTCCTCGGCCAGGTCCTCGAGGGTGTCGAGCTGGCGTTCCACCGTGTCCCATGAGCCCGCGTCCCAGGCGGCGCCCCAGTCGAACTGGGCGGCGTGCACCAAGCGGTCGAAGGACCGGGTGTCGTCGGCCCAGTCGCGCTTGCTGGCCAGGGAGACCCACTCCATGAAGCGGTCGCCGCCGCGGACCTTCACCCAGCCCCGCAGCATGGCGTTGCGGTAGACCGAGTCGATCAGGGCGCTGCTGTTGCGAAAGAAACCGGGCGCGCCCAGCTCGCCGGGGAAGCCCCAGGGGGGGCGGCTGTCGTTGAGGTAGAAGGCCACCACAACGTGCTGGGGTTGCACCTGCACGCCACGCTCAGCCAGGATCTCCACCTCTTCGGCCAAGCCCTGATCCCCCAGCCCGCCGTTGACGACCTGGACGGTCAGATCGGGCCAGGCCGCGGCCAGGTGTTGTTCCGCCTGCTGCACCCAGACCTCGTCGGCCTGCAGGTAGTCGCCCCAGGTGATGGAGTCACCGATGGCCAGGATGCGGAGCTCGTCGGTGGGTCGGGGCACCGTCAGCTCGTCGTCCCGGAACCCGTGGGCGTTCACCCGTACCCGGATGTCGCGTTGGGACAGGTTGTGGTTGTGGATCACCACGTCGCTGCCGGGGATGAGCCGCTTGTCGACGTTGTTGTCCGCCACCAGCCTGTCGGGTCTCGACTGCACGGCACCCAGCACTGGAGCCTGGTCGCTGGGCAGCACCCGGGTGGAGGTCAGCCGCACATACAGCTCGGCCGCCAGCAGGCTGGCGGCCAGCACTGCGGTGAAGAGTATCCCCCGGGCCAGCCACGTGGTCCAACGGGGTCGGTTCATCGTGGGGACCCATCCAGCTTGGGTAGCAACCGGCCCGTGCCCGTGGCCCAGGCGTCGTACTCGGCGCCGAAGGTGCGCCGCAGCATCGCTTCCTCGTCGGGCAGGCGCATCCAGAGCAGCACGGCGAAGGCCGTCGTGGGGCAGCCCAGGACCAGCAGGTTGGCGGTGAGCAGACCCGACCCCAGCACCAGCAGCGCTCCCGCGCTGTAGATGGGGTGTCGCACCCAGCGGTATGGGCCGCCGGTGACCAGGGTGTGGTCTCCTCGAATCTCGAGCCAGGGAGAGAAGTTGCGCCCCAGGGTGGCATGGGCCCAGGCCAGCAGGCCCACCCCCGCCATGGCGGTGAGGTAGCCCAGCCAGCTCAGCCACTCGGGCAAGGGAGCCTGGGCGAAGCCCAGCAAGGGGGAACCCAGCCACAGCACGGCAGGCACGGCCACCGACGCGGTCATGGCGCGGGTCAGCAGCCGCTCCCGCCCGGGGCGCACGGCCTGGCGCTCGCCCTCCCTGTGGCGCCGGTAGACGAAGCGCACAACCACGAAGCCCAGCAGGACCATCACGAAGAGCATACGGCTCATGAATCCCGGCATGGTGCTCCCTGAAGCGTCACTCTTCGATGGTACAGCCTGTCTTGGGGCCGGTGTAGCGGGCGGTGGTGCGGCCCATGCCCAGGGCCCGAGCCTTGACCCGCTTCGCGTCGTAGTCTACGCGGAAGCGCGCCACATCGGGGCTGACCTTCAGCCACGTGCGGCAGAAGTCCTCGCCTCGTCCCATGACGAACAAGCAGGAGCAGGCACCCTGGGCGGCGAAGCCCGAACCCAACCGGAGCAAGCTGGAGTCGTAGTCAGGCACCAGCTCGGTGTGGTCGTCTTGGGTGGAGAGAGGCGTGAAGTCGGCCGAGGTGGTATCGGCGGCATGCTCGAAGTCGATGAGCGCCAGGGCCAGGCGCAGGGCCTCGTCGTGGCTGTAGCTGCCGTCGCGATCGTCGCCGTTGCGCGCCACCACCAGCCCCGCTTCGGGGATGACGTAGACCGACTGCCGCCAGTGGCCCAGCGCGGCGAAGCTACCCTCGGGCACATGGGGCCACGGCAGGTGGTCGTGGCCGATGGCGGGTACAGGGCGGTTGACCCAGAACATCCGGCCCTGGACCGTGGAGCCACGGTGGTCGATGGGCAAGGTCTCGAAGGCCGAGTTCACCTGGGAGGACCAGTCCACCCAGCCGTCGGGCAGGATGCGCTCACCGTCCCAGCAGCCGTTGCGGAGCAGCAGCAGGCCGAAGCGCGCGTAGTCTCGCGTGGTGGCGAAGAGGGTGGAGCTGCCCACGTAGGTGCCTGCGCCGTCGCGCTCCCACACCGCCGAGGACATGCCGATGGGCTCGAACAGGACCTTCCAGGGGAAGTGCTCGCCGTGGCTGGGGATGAGCGCCGCGCCAGCCGCCGCCGAGACCACGTTGCTGTCGCCGGATGAGTACATGAAGGTGCTGCCCGGCGGGTCCCGTAGGGGGTGGCCGGAGACGAAGCGGGCCATGTCGGCCTGGCCTTGGCCGTAGAGCATGGCGAGCACCGAGGACTTGGTGGGTGGCTGGCCTTCGTAGGTCTCTCGCCAGGCCCAGCCCGTGGCGAACTCCATGGCGTGCTGAACCGTGACCTGGCAGCTGTCGGGATTGGTGACCTCGAGGTGCTCGCAGATGCTGTCTTCGACCGCCATCAGGTCCTGCTGAACGGCGGCACCCACCATGGCATTGGTGAAGCTCTTGGCGGCCGACCAGGACAGGTGAGGGGTCTGGGCCGTGTAGCCGTGGTCGTAGCGCTCGTAGATGATGGCGCCGTTGTGGATGATGACGATGCCGTCGGTGCGGACACCCAGGCGTTCGGGGTCTTCCCAGTCCAGATCCGGCGGGAACAGGTAGGCCTCGAGGGCCGTGACCGCCAGGGGGTTGCGCAGCCGCTGCTCGTCACTGTGGTCCTCCCAGCCGCCGATGGGCCAGGTCTCGCTGATGGGGCAGGCTCCTGGGTCGGGGGGGGGGATCAGCTGGTCCTGGGCCTCGGGTCCCGCGGCGGGCGTGACCGCATCGGGCTCGAGTTTGTCAGCGACGGCGGCCCCGATGGTGAGCAGGGGGAGCAGGATCAAGGCAAGCTTTTTGGTGAGCATGACCTCGGTCTAGCCCATGGGGCTCGCCGCGTCAGTGCGGGGTGTCCAGCTTCATCGCTGCGCTGCGCTGCGCTACCGCCTCTGGGGCTAGCTGGGTGCCTGTCCCTGCTGCTCCACGATCTTTCTCAGCCCTGCGATCTTGAGCTTGTTCATGTTTTCCATGAGCCAGCGCCGGGTCCAGGGCAGGGTCATCATGGCGGCCATCGTCCAGTTGAATAGCGTGCGGCGGTGATCCTGCTGGGGGAAGTCGTACAGCCCGTGGCGGCGGTAGTAGAGGTGGTCGGCGCGCACCAGGCCGCGCATGGCGTACATCAGGTCGCGGAACACCTTGCGGCCACCTACGCCCAGGAAGGTCGGCGGGCGGATCCATGCTTCCTCGCTCCAGCGGTCCACGGCGGTGGCCAGCTCCACGATGCGCGCGGTGATGGCGGCCGTGTCGCCGTACTCGTCGGTGACCATGCCCAGCCTGGGGCTCTCCTGCACCTCGTTTTTGGCCTCGAGGATGCGTCGGAGGTTGGGCAGCTGCCGCAGGGGCCCCGACAGCAGCCAGCCCATGGGCTTGCCGTGCAGGACAGGCCGGTGGCCGTTGCGGAAGTTTCGGTCGAAGTAGGTCTTGAAGATGGAGCTCAGGTAGCGATGCCGGATGGTGCCCGCGAACACCAGCACATCGGCGGTCTGAATGCGCAGGTCGAAGGCCTCGGCGAAGCCGTCCTTGTAGATGCAGGAGCCGTCGTAGATGCACTTCAGGCAGCCCAGGCAGCTGCCCTTCATGCCGATCTCCCGCAGGTTGAGCACGTCCACCGGGTGGGCCGAGTAGTGGACGAAGGCTTCGATCATGGCCGCCAGGTTGTCTTCGCCTTCCTGCAGGTCGGTCACGAGCGTGATGCGTCGGTCGCCCGTGGCGGGTCGGGGCCCTTCCAGCTGAGGCGCGTAGGTCGGGGCCACCCACTCCACAGGGGGCACGTGCTGCTCGAGGGGGGCGTTCTGCTCCACCACCCGCAGGAACTGGCGGGTCCAGGCTTGCAGGTTGTGCTGGCCCTCTGGCTTCAGTAGATCGTCCATGGCGGGGGAGAAGCCGGGGAACACTCCCATGCCCAGATCCTCGGACACCGCCTCGATGTAGGCGTGGGCGTTGTGATCGAAGAAGTGCTCGGAGCTGGTCAGGGCCGTGCAGGGCTTGCCCACCAGGGAGCTCATCGCGTCCCGCTCGAAGAGCAGCTCCACGAAGCGCACCACAGCGGCCGGGGTCAGGAAGGTGTAGACCGGGAAGGACCAGATGACGCCGTCTGCCGCGGCCATCGACGCGATGACCGCGTTGAGGCGCTCCGGGTCACGGTCGAGGCGGCGTACTCCCCGGCCGATGTCGATGAGCTCGAAGTCGTGCTGAGGAAAGCTGCGGACCACGAACTCCACGTACTGCAAGGTGATGCTGGACTTGCCGCAGGGGCTACCGAGGAGGACGGCGATCTTCATGACTTCACCTGCGCCTGCTCCCAGGCGATGACGGCCTGGCCGGCCATGATCAAGTGCTCGCGGGCCATGGGCATGGGGTCCCGGCCCGTGGCGGCGTCGAAGACCGTGGCCAGCCCCTGGCTGAAGAACCACAGCAGGGTGTGGATGCGGCGAAGCTGGGCCTCGTCCATGGCGGCCAGCTCGGGGATCCGGCGCATCTGCTCCACCACGAAGCGTGGGGGCGTAGCGCCGGTCACCAGGTCTCTCACCACGCGGTCCGAGCGTGTGATGAGCGCGTGCAGGTGGGGCTCTTGCTGGGCGAAGCGCAGGTTGCCGTACCCCATGCTCAGGAAGGGATGCTCTGCGTCCTCGTCCACCATGAAGTCGAGAGCCACCTGGGATGCGCGCTCGAAGACCGCCTCGTGGAGCGCGGACATGGAGCCGAACGCCCGGTAGATTGGCTGGGTGGAGCAGCCCAGCTCTTGGGCCACGGAACGGGCCGAGAGCTTGTCGGTGCCTTCGGTGCGCACCAGCTCGAAGGCGGCGTCGAGGATCTGGGTTTCGGTAACAGAGACCTTGGGTGGCATGGGCACCTCTAAGAATTACATATGTTTCATAACAGGTGTAATTCTTTTCGCCAGTGCTCCACGCCAGGTTCAGGGCAGGCGTGTGAACCGCTCAGCTGCGGATGCGATCCACCAGCTTGTCGCTGAGCTTCCCGGTGCGCTGGAAGTGGCGCATGGCCAGGATGGGCTGGGTGCCCCAGTGGGCCAGGGGCTGGCCCTCGAGGGTCTCGGCGTAGCGGGTCGGCTCGAAGGGCTGCAGCTCGGCCTCGGTGGCGCCGTCGCGCAGGCGCTCGAGGAAGCCGATGAGCGCGTGCAGGGAGTTCATCTTCATGTAGGGGCAGGTGGCGCAGCCGCCCATGGCCGAGCAGCCATCGGAGCTGTCCACGCCCGGCACCACCACCAGCTCGCGGTCGTCGGTGGTGGCCACGGCTTCTTCGGACACGGGGAAGACGATCTCCACGCAGATGTCCGGGCCGCCGTCGGCCCGATGCTGCTGCAGGCGCACTTGGACGGCGCGCACGATGCTGGTGATCATCCCGGCCTCGGTGCCCAGGATGACCGAGATGGGCTCCGTGGGTGCGCTGCCGCTGGCGATGGCGGCATCCACCCGCTCGATGATGAAGTTCAGGATGTCAGCGGTGGAGCCCACCACACCCCGACCCTCTGCCTGGGCCTCGAGGGCCAGGTCGAACATCTCGCCGGGCACCTCGAGGTGGGCGGCCACCAGGGCGTGCTGGTAGTGCTCGCGGATCACCCGGGTGACCTCCGCGCCGAAGACGTGGTGCACGATGCAGTTGCCGTCGGGGAAGGACTCGAAGCGCTCGAGGGCCGCGGCCACCATGGCGGGGGTCACGTCGGGGTGAACCTCGGCCACACGGTGGGCGGGCATGGCGGCCAAGCGCCCCAGGTAGACCAGCAGGTTGCGGCCCATGTAGGTGTCGGGGCCGAAGCGGATGGCCACCTCGGGCACCTGGGCGATGGCCTGTAGGATGGACTGCAGGGCGTTGGAAGAGGTGCAGGTGAGGGTGGGGATCTTCACCTCGGCCCACGCCTTCACGTCCAGCCCGGTGTTGATGTAGATGACGTGCAGGGCATTGTCGATGCCAGCGGCAGCGTCGATCCAGGTCTGGTAGCCATCGGATGCGGCGGCCTCGGCCAGGGAGCAGCCGATGGGCTCGGTGGCCACCCGGTGTACAGGTACGTGGCCCAGACCTTGGGCGTCGAAGACCGCCCGGACGTTCTCGGACATGAAGTCCACGCCCAGCACCACCACGCGCTCGGCGCCTTGGTCGAGCATGTCCATGGCCTTGTCCGCCATGGCCAGGGAGTCGGTCACCGATGTGTGGGGCCAGGGGGACGCCGCCAGCACGCCTTGCAGTTCGGGGTCCATGTAGAAGTGGGCCGCCACGGCCACCCGTGTGGCCTCGAGCAGCTCGGTGAGCCGGCGGACGGCCAGCGCGTCGGGCAGCAGGTACTCGGCCTGGGCGCGGGCGTAGGGGCCACGGAGCTCGAGGCCGGTGGCACGGATGCGTAGGGCAGGGAACGAACCTTCGCGAGGCAGGAAGCCCATGGTGCCCTCCTGGGTTGGGCGCGGGCGCGCTTGCTATCACGGTGGCATCGGCAGCGCTGAGGGGCCGCTCGCACCGCTTTCGGTGTAAGCTCTGGGCATGTTGTGGCTGCTACTCCTGCTGGCATCGCTGTCCTGGGCGGCCTCTCCCGACGAGGTGGTGGCCCGGGTGGCGGCGGTGGAGAACCTGCGGCAAGCCCGCCACGAGACCCGCGCGCCCCGGCCTGCCGAAGCCGACATCCGCAAGGCCGCGCAGGGCACCATCGTCTCGGGGCTCTCTGGCAGCACCGGCTGGGGGGTGGCTGTGCTCAACGTGCCCATCGGGCAACTGTGGGCAGGGCTGAACGACGAGACCCGCCACCCCGGCTACACCGCCACGGGCTTCTCGGTGCTCGTCCGCGGCCAAGCCTGCGCCTCGGGGCGCATGGTGTTCCAGTTCCTGCCGGTCCCCTTCGTGGACGACCGCTGGTGGGTGAGCACCCTCAGCCACAACACCACCCTGTCCCGTGACAGCGGTGGTTCCGTGCGGGAGCTCTACTTCCGCGGCCACACCGACCCGGCCCTGGTGACCTCGCCTGCGGCCCGCAAGTTGATGGTCGATGCCCGGCCCATTGGCTCTACCCGCGGCGGCTGGTTCCTGGTCGCCATCGATGCCTACACGACCTACGTCGAGTACTTCTCCATCACCGATCCCGGCGCCGGCGTGCCGACCAGCCTGGCCAACAAGCTGGCCGCCAAGGGCGTCCGGGACACCATCGCGGCGATGGAACGCTTCGCGAAGGAGGGCAGACCCGTATGCCCCGTCTACTGATCCCACTCATCATCACCCTGCTGCTCGCGGCGGCGCCGGCCCTGGCGGATGACACCTACGCCTGGCTGGAACCTCCGGCCGAGCAGCAACTGGCTGCGGACCTGACCGAGATCCCGGTGGGCAAGGGGGCGGTCTTCGTGCCCTCCATCACCGGGCCCGAGTTCGAGCCGCCCGCCATGCTGGTCTCCGACGCCGAGGTGATCAACGTGCCCCTGGGGCAGCGCTTCATCGTCGAACCGGGCCAGTACGTGGTGGTGGTGAGCGCCGGCGGCCCCGCCCAAGGCGTGAGCCATGCCATCGAGGTGGTCGAGGGTGAGACCACCCTGGTCCCCGTGGGCTGGGGAGCGCTGCGCATCGAGGTCACCGACGCGCACCGTATTCCCCACCGAGGGTCCTACGAGATCATCAGCGCCGAGACGCGGGAGGTTATCGGTACCGGCTTCGGCGCCGACACCCTGCAGGGCGAGATCCTACAGACCTGGCTGTTGAAGCCGGGGCTGTACCGCCTGGTCCGGGTGGGTCGGGACTTCCGCGCGCTCAAGGACTACGCCACGGTGCACGTTCCCGAGTCGGGCTTTGTGCGCTACCGCCTGGTGCTCGACGAAGACACCGGCGAGTTCCTCGGCGCGGGCGTGCTGCTACCCGACGAGTTCGGCACCGGCATGCGGCCGGATCAACGCTGGTTCCGCTCGATGGTGTTGGGCTTCGACGGCTCGCTGGTCAAGAGCCAGAACGTGGTGGGTGCCGTCAACCAGACCCAGTACAGCGCCTCGGCCTACGCCGACGCTCAGCTGGCGTTCACGTCCTTGCCCCACCAGTTCAGCTCGCTGTTCCAGATCGAAGAAGGCGTCAGCCAGGTCATTCCTCAAGAGAGCTCGGCCCAGCCGTTGCTCAAGGCCACCGACCGCCTGCGTGCGGACCTGCTGTACACCTACAGCTTCGAGGGCCGCACCGGGCCGTACATCCGCAACAGCGCCGACTCCCAGGCCTTCCCCACCGAGGTGTTGGCCACCGAGGACAGCACGGTGGTCATCACCGGTCTCGACGGCGAGTCCCAGTCCCGCCAGCTGTCGGCCAATGAGACCCTGCGGACGGCCGAAGCGGGCTACCCCTCCCTGCTGCGCGAAGGCGTGGGCATCAACACCAGCTTCCTCGAGAAGAACCGCAGCACCAACTTCAACCTCCGCCTGGGCTACGGCATGCGCCAGAACCTCTACGGTGGCGCCCTGGTGCTGGACGGCGTCAACAGCGCGGACGAGCTCGAGTACCGCGCGGTGGACACCTGGTTCGAGCAGGGTGTCGAGGCGACCATTGTGGCGTCCCTGCGGCTGCCGGGCTGGGTGGTCTACGCCACCGACATCGAGCTGTTCGTGCCGTTCCAGACCTTCGAGCTGCAGACGGGCCCCGGCGAGGATCGCATCCTCCCGTCGGTGAGCTGGCGCAACACCCTGAGCGTGCGCCTGACCCGCAACCTGGCCCTGAACTACTACCTGAACATCGTCTACGAACCCCAAGTGCTCGAAAAGCGGCAGGTCGAGCAGAGCCTGGTGCTGCGGACCTCCTGGGCGGTGTTTTGATGAAGGAAGCCACCATGATGCTCCCCCTGCTCCTACTCCTGGGCTGCGTGTCGAAGGGTGACCATGAGCTCATCCAGGTGCAGCTGGACGCCACCCGCACCGCCCTGAGCGCCAAGAACGCCTCCTGCTACGAGGGTATGGAGCACGCCGACGCGCGGATCTTGGCCCTCGAGCGGGAGCTCGACGCCACCCGGGTGCGCTTCGAGACCTTGGACGAACGCCACCTGCAGCTGCTGGAAGAGGTGGAGAGCACCCGCGCGGCTCTGGCCGAGCTGGTCACCACCTGCACGCCGCCGCAAGAGCCTGAGCCGACCCGTCGCCGCCGAGGACGCCAGCCCGATGCTACACACGTGCCCGAGCCCGAGCCCCTGCCGCCGCTGGTGCAGGCCACCATCGACGAGGTCAACGAAGCCCTGGCCCTGCGGTCCCGCAGCCTGTACGAGCTGGAGCAAGAGCGGCAAGCCCACCAGGCATGGGTGCTGGCCTTCGCCCCCATGCTGAACGAGGGGCGCGTAAGCCTGCACCTCAGCCAGGGTCAGACCATGGTGCGCGTGCCCACGGTGCAGATCTTCAACGAGGGGCGGGTGTCCATCTCGCCCCGTGGAGAGCTGCTGCTTCAGGCCATGGCCGAGGCCTTGCAGGGCAGCGACGGCATGCACGTGCAGGTGGCGGCTCACACCGACAACCTGCCGGTGCACACCGCCGAGCACCCCTCGTCCTGGGAGCTATGCTTCGATCAGGCGTTGGTGGTGGTGCGGGCCCTCGAGGCTGCAGGCGTGTCCGCGCACATGAGCGCGGCGAGCTTCGCTGGGGAGCACTCCATCGATAGCAACGACACCTTGGTGGGGCGCAAGCGCAACCAGCGCATCGAGCTGCTGCTGCAGCCCCAGGTAGGCGAGGCGGTGGCCCCTGGCGATGCGCTCGAGGTCGCGCCAGTTCCCAACGCCGAGCCTGAGACGCCGGCGGCGCCCACCGCGGACGAGCCCGAGGGTAGCGGCTAGTTCGCGGCGCTCACCCGGGGGGCATCCGGGGTCACCCGGGCGAGGGGGCGCCGGTAAGTCTCGACCCTTGGCGCCAGGGTTCCGGGTTGCGGGCGTTGGCTATTGTCGTCGGAGCCAGGCGGGGTCTGTGGGGCCGCATTCGAGCAGGTGTTGCATGACCCCCGCGTACCAGAGCTGTGGGTCGATCCCCAGGTGTTCGAATCGGCACCGACCATTTCCACCGACAGTGTCGGCGGAAATGACGGCACCACTTTCTTTGGGGGGAAGACAGATTCTTCCCCCCTATCCGAGCCGGACACCGCCTCTCTCCCCATTTTCGCCGCTTGATGAGCGGCGCGAGGCTGCGTCCGCAGCCCCGATGATGAGCCATCTTGGCTTGTCGAACTCTCGGCGAAATGGGCTCATTCTGATCGGTGCCTTCGAATCCACTCGGTCCGCCATACATCCAAAGTCCGCCACGAACCATGGTTCGTGGCGGACTTTCCTTTCAAACATTTGCGGCGATCCGGAGATATCTTGCTTTCGCCGTCGTTTCGTGGTTCGGATTCGATATGGCCGCTGATCTTGGTAGGCTCGCGCAAGGCAGATCCTCCCTCACCACCGCCGAAGCCCGGGAGGCGCACGGAGGCTCGGTCAAGACCGTCCAGGCTGTGCTGCGCCGGCTGCGTGCGAAGCGGGAGATCGCTACCCCCATGCGAGGCTTCCATCTGGTGCTCCCTCCCGAGTACCGGCGCCTGGGCTGCTTGCCCCCCCTGTGGTTCATCGACGAACTCGCAGGTTTTCATGGCCAGCCCTACTATACCGCTGCTATCGCCCGGCGTGGACTGGCGACCGGAAGAGGCAGTTCGGCTCATCGGCGATGAGCTGGTGGCGAGGCTACCGGGCGATGCCTGGAAGGGGGGCCTGCCGGACAGCGAAGACTGCGGGTAGCGAGTGGATCCGAGTTGCCCAGTGCAGTGGACCCCATGCAGCTAGGCTCTTGTCTGGCGTAGGGTAGGAATCTCGGAGGTACTGTACATGTCGAGCTGGCTGTCTCCAGCCCACTGCTCTTGGTCTACCTGGCTGTTCCGGGGGAGGACGGCGGTCGTCGTGTTCACTCTCTGGCTCTCCGCCTGCGCACAGCCCGGGCTCGAGCCCGAGCATCAGCAACTCGGAATGTACCCGCGGCGCGCCCCACGTCGGGTTCTCTCGGGCCAAGCGTCGGATCAGCGCACGGATCTCCAGGTCCACCCGAGGGCGGTCCGGCCTTCCAGGGCGCGTTTTCCGGCGCCAGAACAACCGGAATCCAGCGCGGTGCCATCGCACGACGGTTGCAGGGTCGACGATGTTCAGCGCGTGCTCCCAGCGAGACCAAACCGGCGGAGCAGCACCCAGAAGAGCCTGTCGGCAGACGACAGACACAGCCTGGGACGCCTCGCTTTCAGCACGGCAACCCGCTGCCGGAGAGCGTCTCGATGACCCGGTCGGCGCGACTGCAGATGAGGGCGCGAAGGCTGCGGAAGAGGATGATCAGGAGCTGGGACATTGAGGCATAGTTCACCGACTGCGACATGCTTGGCAAGGCGTGGACGGTACCCGAAGCACCAGCAGCCTGCTTCTGGGGACTCGTAGAAATCCGGCTTCACGCGCCTGGGATCGAGAAATGGCGAACCCCAGGAATCGGCGGTCCTCTACCCCTGGTCCGCTGGTGGTCCAGTTCCACCTGGTTGTGGCAGGCAGTAGCACCAATCATCATGACTCGATATTCCGTAACTATTCAGTGGACATACTGGCAGCGTGTCCCCGCTTGCATGAGCACCTCACCGACCCAAGGAGATGCCGCATGAGGACTCTACGAACCGCAATCTCACAGTGCTGTAGATGGCGAAGTAGTGAGTAACATAAAGCTCATCTGGGATGTTCTCCCAGATTGGAAGGAAGCGCACAAAACCATGCAGCCGCTCCTTCCGGCTCCAAAAGGGGGGGAGGCGCTTGCGGCACGCATCGCTCAGCGCGAAAAACACCACACCGGCTGCCTGCAGCTCACCATCGAGCGGTCTCAGGACGAGGTGCTCCGGGCGGTGTCGCTGCTACGCCGGTGGATGGTGAATCGCACCATCATTCGAGTCCTCGGCGCCGGCCGGGCCAGGCTGGCGGGTGCCATTCCCGCCAACCGGTTGGCCCATGGCGGAGCCCGGCTCTTCATCGTAGACGACATCATCCCCATGCCCCACACCTACCGGGCCGGCGGGATCATCGCCGTGAGCGCCTCGGGCAAGACCCCGACGGTGCTCGAGGCCCTCGCCAAGGCGCGCGCCCAAACCAGCGGCATCACCATCCTGGGCATCGCGTCCCACGAAGCACAACAGTTCGCGGGGCTTTGCGACGTGTTCATCGGGATCCAGAAGGCCGACACCGACAACCCCCTGCAGGCCCTGGCGGACACCGGCGAGTACGTCATCAGCCGCCTGCTGGACGCCCTGGTGGTCGAGGCGGGACGGGCCGCGGGCTACGACGACACCACCTGGCGTCTGGGTCACGAGAACCTGGGGCCCACCGGGCCGTACGACAGCGTCAAGGGGCAGCTCAAGCGCCACCCCCTCTGGTACCACGAAGGCGACTCCTTCATCGGGCGGCGGTCCGAGCTGGAGGAGATCGCGGGTTTCCTCGACGCAGCGAAGCCCGGACCGGGCCGCAAGATCCTGTGCATCCACGGGGAGCTTGGCGTGGGCAAGCGCGCCCTGGTGGAGCGGGCCTGCGCCCTGTACGAAGCCCGGCGCGGGCGCCCCGGCCGCCCCAGGCTCGTCGCCGTGTCCGGCTACTGGCGCAGCTGGCCCACCATCCTGTCGCAGCTGGTGGCCGATCTGCAGAACGGCGGGGCCAGCCGGTACGGCGCCGCCCACGACATCCTGCTGGGAGACAACAACGGAGAGGTCCGTACGCTCGTGGTCACCAACCTCGATCCCGGCATCCTGCGGGACCAGGCCTTCCTCGAGTTCGCGGAGCGGGTCGATGCAACCGAAGGTGCCAAGCTCCTGGTCACCTGCCAGACCAACAAGCTCCCCGCGTCCTGCAGCCCCTTGGTGCGCGGGAGGCCGCTGGCACGTATGGACGGACACATCAACGACCTGCTGGGCGAGACCACCGTGGATCAGATGACCCCGCAGGAGCATCGCCGCACCAAGATGCTCGGGGGCAACCCGCAGAAGCTCATCTACCTCCGCTTCCGCATGGCTCACGGTCAGGACGACCTGAGCCAGTGCCTCGAGGATCTGGCGGACGACGAGAAAGTCCGGTGCGGTCTGGGCACGCTGTCGCCCGCCTCGGCCCAGAGAGCGCCCCTCAGCAGCGCCCCGGCGGATCTCTCGCTGTTTGCGCCGCTGCTGGCGCTCGGTGGGCTGAGGGCCTGCCGGATCCCCGAGGCCCTGCTGCGCTACCTGTGGGACGGCATGGACCGGGGTGGCGCCGGGCTCTACGACCAGTTTCTCGGCCAGCTCCTGGCCCTGGGCTTCCTCCAGCGCAACCAGGACGGTTCCGGGGACCTCCACCTGCACGCCGCCGTGCACGCCGAGCTGCGCAAGGCCCAGCTGGAAGAGCTGCTCCCCATCCGGGCCAACGAAGGCGGACACTTCGTGGGGCAGTACCATCGCGCGCGCATGGCGCTGCACTACGACCGCTTCCGGGCCGACGAGAGCCACCGGAACCACCAGACCATCGATGCCCTGCTCGAGGATCTCGAGCGCTACACCTACCACTCGGTCAAGTACGGCAAGCACGGCGAGGTTCACGAGCATCTCTTCGCGTCGGACTACCTGCGGGTGGCCTTCCGGTTCGGTCTGGCCGACAAGCTCCGCGCACCCCTCGTGCACCTTCACACCGGGCTTCACCTGGCCATCAAGGCCGCAGCTGATATGCGGGCGGCGCTCGCCAAGGACGGCAAGGCACCGACCTGCAAGCAGCTGCTCGCCTGGGCCGACCAAGAGCGCCGCCTGGCCCAGGTCGAGGCAGAGCTCGCTCGTGTCGCCAAGGACTCCGGGCGGTACGGCGACGTCAAGCCCCACCTGGACGAAGCGAAGGAGCGCGTGGCGGCAGCGCGCAACCTGGGTTGTGAGATGGCGGAACTCGATGGAGCCGACAAGCTCCCCTCCCGGGTGCAGACTGCCCTCGACGAGCTGGAGTCCGTGATCTTCCACTACCGGGGGATCGCCTGCAGCCAGATGGGCCTGACCGACGACTGCATCGAGGCCTACCGCTCGGGCTTCGAGCATGCCGTCGAGAGCGGCACCGTCAGGCTTCGCGACGTGCTCTCCCTGGGCTACCTGGCCTATGAGATGAAGTTCCACGACATGCCGCTGGCCGAGGCGCTCGGCGACCTGTCGGTGCACTACGCCGATCTGCTCGTGAAGAGGATCGACGACAAGTCGGTGCTGGTGAAGAACCTCTGCAACCTCGCCCAGATCCACTCCCTTGGCCTGAACTCGAAAGGAAGCGAGGCAGCCCTAGGCAGGGCGTTCGATATCCACGACCAGTTCGGCGTCGGCACCCGGGAGCTCAACCGCATGCGCGTCAACGGCTCGGTGACCGCCATCCTCGCCGGCAACTGGGCACTCGCCAGGGAATACCTCGACCACGCCGAGGTCTCGCTGCTCGAGTACGAGTACGACCGCAGGCGCTACATGGCCAAGGCCTATCGCGGTATCCTGCTCTACCGGGAAGCTCAGGCACATGGCCACGAACAGATCCCCGGGGAGGCCATCATCAGCCTGCGCACCGCTCTCACCAAGCACCTCGAGCACAGGTCCTGGCGCGAGGTCATCTACGAGAGCCTGACCCTGGCCTGGCTAACCAGCCCCGACGGCGGCGATCCCACGCTCGCCGCGATCGCGACCGACGGTACTGACAAGCTCCTCCAAGAGGCGGCCATGCAGGTGGGCGCCCAGGACAAGTCCTCGCTCTTCGAGAGATTCTGGCGCGACCACTACAAGCCCGCGCTGCTCGTTCCCCAATCCCCGACCCCCTAGCGGCTATGGCCACCGAAGCGACCTCACACTGCTGGCTCGCGGGGCGACGTGTGCTGATCACCGGCGCCACCTCGGGCATCGGGCGCGCCACCGCCCTGCACCTACGCCGTCGCGGCATGGCCGTGCTGGCCCACGGCCGCTCGGAGCCCCGCCTGCAGGCATTGCTCGAGGACGATCCGGAGCTTGAGCTTGTGTGCGGCGACCTGGCCACCGACGCCGGCTGCCGTGCCGTGGAGCGCGCCCTGGCGCAACGCGCCCCCCATGCCCTGGTGTTGAACGCCGGCGCGGTGGGCGCGCGCAAGTTGGCCAGCGAGTTCTCCGACGCCGAGATGGCGGCGCTGATGCAGGTGAACCTCCTGGCGCCCATGCGGCTCGCCCGCAGCTTCGCCCGGCTGCCCAGGCTGGCGGAGCCGCGGCGCCTGGTCCTGGTCCTGTCCACCTCCTGCCTGCACACCCGGCCGGGCCTGTCGCTGTACGTGGCCGGTAAGTGCGGCCTGATGGGCTTCGGGCGCACGCTGCAGCAGGAAGCCGATCAGCTCGGCCTGCGCACCATCCTGGTGTTCCCCGGGCGCACGGACACCGGCATCCGCGCCGGCTCCCACCCGGAGTACACCGCCCCCGGCAGCGCCGCGCGCGTCATCGCCCAACTGCTGGCGCAGCCGGCCGACCTCGTCCCCTACGAGTTCGTCTTCCGGCCCCCCGTGGACACGCGTGAATAGCGCACCACCACCAGCGTGCACGCGGCTTGTACGCCGCACTGCGCTCCGATAGCCAGGTCGCGGACTATATGCCTGAGCGCGGGAGCACCATGCAGATCGCCACCCGTTGGGGCGCCATTTTCGACATGGACGGCGTCATCGTCGACAGCCGGGGGGCCCACCTCGCAGCGGTCCGCGCCCTCTGCCGCGAGCACGGCCTGCGCTGCAGCCGGGAGCGCTTCGAGCGCGAGGTCTTCGGCATACCCAACCGCGTCTGGCTCCCTCGGCTGTTCGGACGCCGGCTGACGCCCACGGAGTTCGATCGCCTGTCCGAAGAGAAGGAGACCCATTACCGATCGCTGCTGGCGCAGACGGTGACCCAGATCCCGGGCATCCACGATCTGCTTCACTCGCTGCGGCGCCGCGGCGTCCCTTGCGCCCTCGCCTCGTCTGCCCCCCGCGGCAACGTCCGGGCCACGCTGCGGGAGACTGGCCTGGGCTCCTTCTTCGGTCCTGTCCTGTGGGATCTGGCGGACCGTCCCGGCAAGCCCGATCCGTCAATCTTCCTCGAGGCAGCCCGGGGCCTGGGCCTCGCCGCTTCGTCGTGCGTGGTCTTCGAGGACTCCCTCGTTGGCGTCGAGGCCGGCCGCCGCGCCGGCTGCTTGGTGGTGGGGCTCACCACCACCCACTCGGCGGCGGCGCTTTCACACGCGGACTTGGTCGTGGACCGCCTCGGCGAGCTTGATCCGATGAAGCTGGCCCGGCGCGTGCGGGCCCACACCCTCAGCGCAGCAGCAGCTCCTTGAAGGTCTCCACCAGCTTTACGGGGGTGGGGTCGAAGCCGTCGAGCAGCGCGAGGTTGTAGGCGCAGCGCTCCGAGAAAGCCATGGACGCGAAGAGCCGCTCGAGACGGTTGGCACCGGGCATATCCCAGCGCTCGAACGCCATGTGGGACAGCTCGGCGTGCGCGAATGCTTCCTTCATCACCTGGTACCGCTGCTGGATGCGGGGGTGGCTGGCAGGGTCGTGGAGGTAGAGCACGCCGAACCGGGCGACGGGAAGGCTGAAGCCGATCATCTCGTTGTGGTTGGCTTCGGGAAAGGCGTTGAAGAAGGCGGGCCGCTTGGCGTTCTCGTTGAACTTGATCTTGGCGATGCGAGCCACCGAGCGCTGGTGCTGGTCATCAGTGTAGACCACGGGGATCTTGTCCACCAGCCAGCGCGCGATGCGCTCGGCGTCGGGCCCGACGTCCAGCTTGGCCAGGAAGGCCTGGGCGCGCACGAGCTCTGGCGCAGGATCGTCCATGACCCCGGTCCCCGCCAGGATGCGGGCCAGGAAGGTCACGAAGTAGCCCACCGCCGATCGCGGCTGGAAGCCCTGGGGCTCCTCGAAGGCCGGGATGAGCACCAGGGGAAACCCGCGCGTGCTTGCGAGCTTGGCCAGGGCCGAGAGAGCCCCGCCCTTGTCCGCCGTGAGGACGACGATGTTGCGGGCCTCGCGGGGGAAGCCCCGCATGGCCTCGAGCACCTCCTCGGTGCCGCCCGAGAAGGAGCTGCCGATGACCAGCGTGCGCTCGTCCACCCCGTGGGGCAGCCGGTAGTGGCGGCAGACAGAGACCGGGACGCGCAGTCGCTCCTCGAAGGCGTCCACCAGCACGTCTACGGGCAGGGCCGAGCCGCCCATGCCCGCAACGACGACGCGGTCGAACGGGCCCTCCGGGAGCGGCGGGAGCTCGATCTCGAGCGCCCGGGTGATCTGGCGGGGGAAGCGCTCCATCACGCGGGCCATGTGGCTGAGATCGAAACGCACCGCCAGCTCGTTCAGGGAGAGCTCGTGTGGGGGCGGCTCGCGCGGCGGATCGTCCAGCTCCGACGGGGCGGGGCGCTCGAGCGCCGCGAACAGCGTCGCTGAGAAGATGGAGCCCAAGCCCCGGAGCAGCAGTTTGTCCGTCTCGTCGAAGCCCGCAGCGTGGGCCTGCCGCGTGCCTTTGTTCTCGACCTTCAACACGCCGATCCGCTGCTTGCCGTGCATCAGCGGGATGGCGAACAGGCAGCGGAAGGGGCGCTTCTCGCTCCAGACCCCCATCTGCTCCGGCTTGCCGGCGTAGGCCGGGTGGGCGCGGACCTCGTCCCAACTCGAGGCGCTGAACTCCTGTCCCGTCGAGGCCACCCAGCCAGTGATCCCGTCGAAGATCCCGTCCTGGATCTCCTCGGGCGTGCTGATCCGGTAGCTGAGGCCCCCCTGAAGTTTCCTGAAGGGGATGGGCAGGGTCCAAAGCCGGGTCAAGCCGACGCAGGCCTCGAGCTCCGCCCGCTCGCCGCGCTTGATCCAGATCGCGCAGATCTCTGCGTCAAAGAGCTCCGCACACTTGTCGATGATGTCGTGGCAGGCCTCGCCCAGCGCCTTGCGCCCCTCTCCGGCTGCCAGAACGGAGCTGGCGGGACAGGCATCGAGGATGGATGACACAGTGGCGGAGATGAGGGCCGGATCGTGCATGCTGACTCACGGATTGGGGTGCGCTGGCGCTGTATCCAGTGTCTGAAGAGTGGGCGATTATCGTACACGACGGGCAATCGCAATATCGTGAAAAGACCCGGAATATGGGCCTCGGTCACGGCCTCGGCCAGCGTGACCATTACAGTGCTCGAAATAGGGGTTGCTTTCGGGGCGTGGCCTGCTGCTGGTCGGTCGCGAGGGCATGGGCAGGCGCTCGAGCAGCCAGGCGAACAGGTCACGAGGCGGTGCGTCGAAGAACCTCTCCGCCGCAGTCGTGCCATCCGGTCGCTGGATGAGGCACTGCGCTGTACAAGCGGCTCCATGCCGCCCTGGAGAGGACCGAGGCCACCACGGAGCGATGCGAGGCTGGCGCGGGGCACTCGGCGCGCCAGCGGTTCACTGGGGCCGGTGGCTTGTAGCGGAGCAGCGTGAGCCGGTGGAACCCCACCCCGTGCAAGGTGGTGACGGCATCCTCGAAGCGATCCACCACGCTGCGGCAGAGCACCAGGTTGGCGCCGAGAGCCAGGCCGTGGCTCTCGAAGGTCACGTCCGCCGTGTAGTCCATCTCGTCGTCCCTGAAGATGACGCGGAGGGTCATGCCTCTCGAGCCTCCATTCTCCATCGCTCCAGGGTGCAGAGCGCCGGTGTCGGCTACCCCGGCGTCGGGGCCTTACTCTACTTGTGGCAATCCCCACCCTTCCGTCCCTTCCCTGTGTCGAGCTGGGGGAATTCGGGATAGAAAGAGCACGTGTCGCAGCAAGAGCCCCGCGCCCCCGCCGTTTCCCTGATGTTCTCGGGCGGGGTGGACTCCACCACAGCCGCACTGGCCCTGTCCGAGCGCTACGATCGGGTGCACCTGCTGAGCTTCCAGAACGGCTACGGGCACACCAAGATCCAGCGCACGGCCAAGCGGGTGCGCGAGCTCGAGCGTCACACCGGCCCTCGCTTCTCTCACCTCATCGAGTCCATCCAGCCCTTGTTCGACGCGCTGCTGATGGACAACCTACGGGCCGAGTACCGCCGCTGGGGCTCCGGCTTCGTGTGGTGCCTGTCCTGCAAGCTGGCCATGCACAGCCGCTCGATCCTGTACAACCTCGAGCACGGCATCCCGGTGATGGCCGATGGGTCCAGCTCGTCCACCGGCGAGATGGTCGAGCAGAGCCTGCTGTCGCTGTACATGTTCCGTGAGATGTACGCCGAGCACGGCATCCGCTTCACCACCCCGGTCTACACTATCCCCCGGGAAGAAGAGATCGAGGGCCTGCGCAAGCGGGGCTTCCGCATGGGCCTCCGCGTCCGGGATCGTTTCCTGCGCGTGCAGCCCAAGTGCCGACCCGGCGAGCTGTACTACCTGCCCTTTCTGATCTTCGACCAGCCGCCCAAGCACGACGAGGACAAGGTCGCTGCGTTCCTCGATGAGAAGCGCGTGGTGGCCCGCGCCTGGATCGAGCAGCGCTGCACCGAAATGGGCGTGCCGTCCTCCATTCCCGGAGCCGAGTAGTCATGGGCTGCTGCAACAAACATCGCGATGGCAAGCCCATCCCCAAGCGGCGGTACTACAGCGGTATGGCTGCCCTGGTCGGCGCCCAGCTTGGCTGGCTGGCGGTCTCCTGCGCGGTGGCCGTGCCCGTGCCGCGCTACCGCAAGCTGATCCCCTTCCAGTTCGAATACTCCCGCGATGTGCTGCGCTCCATCTGGCAGCGGGAGCGCATGTGTGTCCAAGGCCTCACCGGCGGTCCGGGATCGGCTTGTTCCTGGGAGCCCGACGCGCCATGAGCTTGCTCGATCCAGCTATCCGCGCTGACTTTCCCGCCCTCGAACAGCGCATCCGAGGCCGTGCGCCGGCCTACCTCGACAGCGCTTGCACGACCCTACGGGCCCAGCCCGTCATCGACGCGATGGTGAAACTGCAGCGGGGCCCTCTGGGCTGTCATGGCCGCAGCGCCCACAGCTTCGGCCGGGCCACCAGCCAGGCTTACGAAGGCGCTCGGGAGACCCTGCAGGGCTTCATTGGCGCCCGCGAAGCCCGCGAGATCGTGTTCGTGCGCAACACCACCGAGGCCATCAACCTGGTGGCTTGGAGCTATCCCTGGCGGCCGGGCGACACGGTGCTCACCACCGATCTCGAGCACAACTCCAACCTGCTGCCCTGGCAGCGCCTGGCCCGGCAGGGCCGCGTGGTGCACCGGGTGCTGCGGGTGGACCCCACCCGGGGGATCGATCTCGACGCACTGAAGAAGCGACTGGTTGGGGTCCGGATGCTGGCCCTGCCCCACGTCTCCAACCTCTTCGGTCTCCGCTTCCCCATCGCCGAGGTCGTGCGGCTGGCTCACGAGGCTGGCGCCGCAGTGCTTGTGGACGGCGCCCAGGCCGTGGCCACCCACCCGGTGGACGTGGCGGCGCTGGGCGTGGACTTCTACGCGTTTTCGTTCCACAAGATGTTCGGTCCAGGCGGTGGCGGCGTGCTCTACGGCCGCGCCCAGCAGCTCGAGACCCTGCGGCCCTTCATCGCCGGCGGGGGCACCGTCGAGTCCGCCACCTACGACGACGCTCGCTTCGAGCCCCTGCCCATGCGCCTCGAGGCCGGTGTGGGAAACTACGAGGCCGTCGCGGGGGGCGCAGCGGCGGTGCACTACCTGCAGCGCATCGGCCAACAACGCCTTCACCGTCATGTGGTGGAGCTCAACCGTATCGCCACCCAGGGCCTGTCCCGGGTGGGCCGGGTGGAGGTCCTGGGTCCCCCCGATCCCGAGCTGCGCGGCGGCATCCTGAGCTTCTACGTGCGGGGTATGGACAGCGAAGGCCTGGCTCGCATGCTGGACCACAGCGCGGGCATCATGGTGCGCCACGGCAAGCTGTGCGTGCACGCCTGGTTCGACGCCCAGCGCGTGCCCGACGCCATCCGCGCCAGCTTCTCCGCCTACAACACCCCCGACGAGGTCAAGCGCTTTGTGCGCACCGTGGCGGGTGGGGTGGACATGATCGGCTAGTCCCCTGTCACGAAAGAGCGGCGTTCAAGTTCGTTTGTCTCCGTGAATGTCCAGGGTGTCCGAGCAGTAGCGCTCGAGGCTCTCGAGGATTTCGTCTGCGGTCTTTGTCCACCTGAACGGCGT
>Ga0307987_1000208_pt1 | contig 36855 bp, 31 predicted proteins | sample EllFjometagen181_FD_203157 | JGI IMG/M metagenome (GOLD analysis project Ga0307987, IMG submission 203157) | Marine microbial communities from Ellis Fjord, Antarctic Ocean - #181 | ecosystem: Environmental > Aquatic > Marine > Unclassified | place: Southern Ocean | collected 2014-10-08 | reverse complement strand
TGAATCACCTGATGTAAAATGCTACTATTTGTTTTAGCTGTTTTTTTATTTTTCATAATAATGCAATATACTATATTGCAAGTAAAAAAACAGCTACTTTTTTAACCCTCTATGGGATGATAGTGAACAAATACTAAAATTATTTACGAACATTCGTATAATAATTGTTGGATTAACAATAGAAAGGAAGATGTATGAGTATACTTATTATTTTTAACCGCGAACCATACGACAACACCGACGTTACATGGAACGGTCTGCGATTGGCAGGCAAGCTTCAAGAGGCAGGACAGAAAGTCCGAATTTTCCTCATGAATGATTCCGTGGACATGGCACGGGACGTCTGCAAGCCGCCAGAGAATTATGACCAAGACCTTTCGGCAATTCTCAAGGATCTAATCTCGAAAAATGTTCCAGTCAAGGTCTGTGGAACCTGCATGGCTCGATGCGGAATCTACAAGAACCATCCCTATTTCGAGGGAGCGGAGAAGTCAACTATGCCGGAACTAGCCAAATGGGTCATTGACAGTGATAAAGTGATCACATTCTGACAGCCAACAATCACATGCTAGTGTGTCAGAATTATATTAGCTCGTTAGATAGGTGCGTAGCAACACAATAGTTTACCGTCTTGTCGCGCCGTCTTGTCGCGCCGTCTTGTCGAGCCGTAGGCAGGAACTGCGAAGGATGAAAGAACGTAGGCGGATTACCATTTACAGTTTCTTAAGGCCTGTCCGTATATGATATAGATCTGCAAATGACGCAAATCAACAAGGATTCTCGCAAAGTTAGCATCCGCCTTCATTCCCCAGCCTTCGCCCCTAATATCTAAACCATTTCGTACTACAACCCTTCATTTTCTTGGTTTTTATGATCGATTATTATTCTAAATATTTTTAACAATATATTTATCAATAACTTACAAATCAATTTTACACTCGTCAACTTTTCATGATAATGAGGAATAGGCCATTCGCTATGCTCATTGCTTCACCCTATTATCTATATTTTGCCACTACAGTAGGCAATTCGTTGCACTCATTGCTGTCGCAAGCTCCGGCCTCACTTCCGACGGTCGTGTGTGGTTAAAGCCTCTCTCACAAGTTCGAGTTCTCGCTCCCATTCTGGCAATACAATACTGATTTGCAGATTTTAAGGTAGCTCAACGTAGGCCACTGCGTTGCTGTCGTAAACTCCAGCCTCTCTTAAGCTTCGCTACGAGTCTAGGTTGTAGGCGTTTTACACCTGCAACGAAGATCGTTGCGTTACCCCATGCACACGACCAACGGAAGTGAGGCCGGAGTTTTCGACAGCAGTGAACGTAGTGAATGGCCTACCTGGAAGCATGCGTTACATTAAAACATTGCTTAAACTCTTCTTTGCGACTTTTCATCTTTGGCGTTTAACTCTTTTGGTTGCGGCTTAGCCGCCCTATGACTTTCGTGGCTAATTTTTTTCTTTGTGCTCTTTCCGTCGCCCCCTGACCATACGACCAAGGTCTAATAGACACGCCGCCGCTCTTCTGCTAACATCTACCCCATGACAAAGACCATTAGTACCAATATCTATATTGTGGATGACGATGCCTCTGTGCGCAGAAGCCTTGCAAGAGTCGTTCGCTCCGCAGGGCTCACTGCAGTTACCTTTGCATCGGCCGAAGACTTCTTTGCTAGCGACTATATGACCAGCGAGGTCGGGTGTCTCATCGTAGATGGCAAGATGCCGAGAAGTAGCGGGCTGGACATGCTGACCAGACTTCGTGGCGAACGGGTAAACATGCCGGTCATCGTTGTGAGCGCTCACGATGATCCCGAAACTCGCAAGGCGGCGTTGGATGCAGGTGCGATCGGCTACTTCAGAAAGCCGGTCGATTCCGATGCCCTGCTGGATGCGATTACCTGGGCCCTGAAGAAGGGCGAGATGAAGGAGGACTCAAGTGGCTGACACCGTAAAGAGTATATGAACATTATAAAGCATTACGATATAAAATAAATCAAGTAAGAAAATTAAAGACTAATACATAGGAGGGTAAAAGATGAAAACTAATTGTTTGATATTTTTATTACTATTTGTTGTTTGTTGCGGTTGCGACTCAACAGATTCTTCACCTGGAGACAACCCCCAAGGTGCTATTGATAAAAACGCAATATGCACTTTCATGGTAGCCGGAGATATTCGGGGTTACGCAGGTAACTCACATAAATATGATCAATATATATATTTCAGAGGTGCATGCGAAGAAGCAAGCCCATACAATCCTGATTTTGTTGTAATGGTAGGAGACCAAGATCCTCCTGAACAATCAGAATGGACAATAAATAAATATCTCGGTATTCCCGTTGTGTACACGGTTGGCAATCATGATGCCGAATCTGAGGCAGCTATCACATACATCAACAATCATAACAAAATACTTAATTTTACAGGAATGTCAAACAAAAGATTATATAAATCTTCAACATGTTCTTTCGACTTCCAAAACTGCCATTTCCTTTTTGTTGATCAATATATAAAAGCAACTGAGAGTTATCCAAAGCCAAAGCTAAGCGATGAATTGCTCAACTGGATTGAAAGTGACCTGAAAAACAGCAGCCAGAAGTATAAATTTGTTGTTGGACATGTTCCATATGTAAACTCACCTGATATGGATACAGGTTTAATGAGAAAAGACGATCTTAGGGTCGAAATACCTCAACAAGCAGCAAAATTCTGGAGAATACTTACTCAAAATGGTGTTAATGCATATTTTTGTGGACATACACACACTTATAGCCACACCAAAGTTGATAACACCTGGCAAGTTAACCCAGCCGTTGCCATAATAGGTACTACTGCTACAGGTACACACAATAACCTTGGATGTTTCTGCGTAGTGCAGGTTACCGCAAACAGTATAATACTAAACACCTTGCGAGGATTTGGTAGCAAATACACACTAGAGCACACTGTAGATATTACGGAGTAGCTTATTAAGCAAGGATAAAAAGGACTAAGTATGGTCTAGGTGCTCTGCGAGGCGAGGAATAGCTTTTTTATTAATGGTTAATTGATGAAAGCCTTCGCTTTGCAAGCTACGGACCAACACGACCGGCGGTATGGAATAAGGATGAAGAGTGAAATGCATGATACGTAGTCGTAAGTATCATGCACTTTCTAATTTCCTTAACATCCGTACAGCAGGTCGTATCCGTTCCATTTTCGGACGAACGACTCCCGACCAACTATTTATGTCCATTTATTTATCTCTTATCTCATAGCTCTTAACTCTTATCTCTTTTTCACCGTTTACAGTTTTTAAGGCCTGTCCATATATGATATAAAATCCACAGATTAACAAGGTTTCTCGCAAAGCTAGCTCCCCTATTGTTTATCTTTAATGGTTAAAGCCCCACTCGCAGGCTCGAGTGTACGGCATATGTTTATATCCAAAATTCTCGCACGAAGGCACGAAGAAGAAAAATATTCTTAGAATGCTAACTTTAAAATTCTTCTCTAGACTACAACCCTTCATTTTTCTTGCCTGTCCGCCGGTTTATAGAGCCATAGTCAGGCATAGCGAAGGCTGAAGCCTGAAAGGTGAAGTAGGATATTATGACTTCTTATCTTTGGATACATTTACAACATTCTGTATTCAATATGTTGCAAGGTAGATATCAACTATCAACTTTTTAATTTTTATTGTATTCTTTGTGCTCTTTGCGCCTCGTGCGAGAACTCTTCTTCTTAATTAGTTTTAACTCTTTCTCGGCGTTCTCTGTGTCTCTGCGCAAGAATTCTTTTGGGTGCGGCTATGCCACCATATAGTTTTCATGGTTACAATTTTTGTGCCAAGTTTTTCCCTAAACTAGGCGTTTCCAGAATGGCATTGCATTTTTAAAACAGCAAACTTGCACGTACCACTTAGCACGCATTTTTAACCATCTTTTTAATAACTTCAAAATAAAAAGCTTGTCTTTTCCAAAAATATTTTGTATAAACCAAATAAATTCAATAAAAACATTGTTATTACAATAAATTAACTAAAGGCAAAAAAACACCTTGAGATTATTAACAAATACAACAATTACATTGAGGATAAAATTATTAGCTTAAAAGCATTACGATATAAAATATATAAAACAAAAAGCAATAATGAGAGATCTTCAAAGAGGAGCAGAAGAGAGTGAAAAAAGTTTAAATATTTTCAAAGAACAGGGGCTCCACAATTTATTCTTAATAGTCAACCTATAAGAATCAACTATGAAACTATTTAAAAAAAATATTTTTAGTGCATTATTTTTTATGGTGCTTTTCAACTGTATCATGTCTGCGCCTTTGTTTGCGCAAGATGAAGTGACCCCGTCCCAACAAAATGTACCCTTTGATTTTTCACGTAAGGAACCGATAAAGATTGTTTATCCGGTTATTATGCCGCCATATACTTTTGAGGACGATACGGGGGCGGCTCAGGGCCTTGCCGTTGATCTCCTGCGTTTATGGTCAAAAAAGACCGGTATTCCTGTCCAATTTTCCAGCGCCATCTGGAATGATGGTTTACAGATGATGCGTGATGGGAAGGCAGATATCCACGCCTCGCTTTACTATACCGAGAAACGGGATGCGTATCTGGATTATGCGGCAGTTGTCGCACCTTCGAAAGGGAGCATTTTTTTCCATAAAAGCATATCCAACCTGAACAGGCCTGGAGATCTCAAAGGGTTCAGGGTCGGTGTTATCAGGGGCAGTTATCAAGAGCAATATATCCGGGAACATCTGCCAGAAGTGGTTCTGGTCGCTTATCCCGGGTTTCCGGAAATATTGGATGCCGCGCAGAAAGGGGATATACGGGTGTTTGTCGTTGGTGTCGGGGCGGCACTATACCGATTGCAAGAGCGCGGATTGATAGATGAGTTCCGTTACAATCCGTCTTTGATTTTGTATCGCAATAATTTATGGATCGCTGTGCGCGAAGGGGATAAAAATCTTGCAAAAGCGCTTGAGGAAGGGATGGCGCTGATTACTCCCAAGGAACGCGCCACCCTTGAACGGAAATGGCTGACAATATCAACTGCAAAAGCAAAAGATACCCTGTTTATTGCTATGTACAGTGATCTTTCTCCCTACACCTTTATAAATTCTGAAGGCAGACCTGCGGGACTTTTTGTTGATATATGGAAGCTTTGGGCGGAAAAAACAGGAAAGAGAGTCGAATTTGTTTTTGGTAATTGGGAGGATTCTTTAAACAACTTAAAAAATGGCCGTGCGGATATTCATTCCGGTCTGGCTCACAGTGATTCCCGCGCACAATGGCTTGATTATTCCAAGCTTTTTTATGAAACAAGTGCCTACCTTTTTTATCCCAGTGACCAAAAAGAACCCACTAAAAAAGATTTTTATGCAGGGGGAAAAATTGGCACGATTAAAGGCTCTTATCATGCGGAACATTTGCGAAAAGTCCATCCAAAGGTAGATGTGGTAACTTTTACGAGCATGGAAAAGATGTTGCGCAGTGTTTTGAATCGCGAAATATCAGCCTGTTTGACAGAATATTTAAGCGCCAAAGCTTTGATCAGCCGACTCGGTCTATCCGGCAAATTTAACTCACAAGAGTCGATGCATCTTACGCAGGAAGTTCATTGGGGCGTGCTCAAAGAAAATCCCCAGTTGTTCTCGTTTATTAAGGTGGGATTTGATGCCATAACGAACAATGAGCTGTTAGAGATTGAGCAACACTGGGTATTTGAGCAGGATAAACAATATTACAGGCATCTCGTGAAGAGCATTCCTTTCACTGAAGAGGAGCAGGCATGGATCGCTGAAAATCATACGATTCGTGTTACATTCTCAGAGGCTCCACCTTACTTTTCTTTTAAAGGTGGCAAGGTGCATGGACTTGCCGTGGATTTTCTCCATACAATCTCGGAGAATACCGGGATCAAATTTCAATTTGAGAAAACCCCGTATCAGTTCGCTGATGAATTGAAAGGATTGAAAGAACATACAGGACCCGATATTGTGTCGGCAATCATGCCGACACCTGAACGGGAAAAGGAAATTCTGTTTACGCAACTCTATATTCATTCGCCTAGGTTCATTTTTACCCGGGATGACGCGCCATTTGTTTCCTCGATTGAAAATCTATTCGGGAAAAAAGTAGCGGTAATAAAAGACTATGTCACTCATAGATATCTTGTTGATAACTATCCAGACATAGATCTTATGGTTTTCGACACGAACGAGGAAACGCTTAGAGCCGTCTCATCGGGAGCGGCGCTTGCTTACATAGGAGACCTGCTAAGCACACCCGCAGTGATTAACGAATTCGGGTTAAACAACCTCAAGGCGGCCTGTCCAAGCGGGCTGCCTGACCATGATCAGGCCATGGGAATAAGGAACGACTGGCCTGAGTTGCGAGATATTCTTAGCAAGGCACTTGCGACTATACCGGCTGATGAAAAGGCGGCTATCATGAACAAATGGACTACGGTCAGGATGGAACACGGCATCCGACCCGGTGAAGTCAGGAAATGGATACTGATAATCGGGAGTATTTCTATATTGATCGTTCTGGTTTTTATTGCTTGGAACAGGACGTTGAATCGAATGGTCAGGGAAAAGACGGCAACCCTTGCTGAGAGCGAACAGAGGTTCCGCGCTACCTTTGAGCAAGCCGCGGTGGGCATCGCGCATGTTTCGCCCAAAGGGGAATTCCGGCGTGTTAACAAAAAGTTTTGCGATATTCTTGGATATTCCACAGAAGAGCTGGTCCCAAAAACATTTCAAGAGATTATATATCCTGAAGACCGGGATATAGAGCTTAAGAAAATGGATCAATTGATTGCAGGGAAAATTGATATGCACTCCAGGGACAAGCGATATATTCGAAAGGATGGGTTGCCTATATGGATCAATTCCACCGTTTCTTTAGTTCGAGATGAAAAAGGGCGGCCATTGTGGTTTATGAAGGTTGTTGAAGATATATCCGAACGCAAACGAATCAGAGCCTACCGCGACATGGCCTATCAAATCACGCAGATCCTCGGTGAGTCGGGCGATTTGCATGAGTTGCTCCAGCGGGTGGTCGCTGTCGTGAAGGCGTCGACCGGCGTCGATGCCGCGGGCCTTCGCCTGCAGGATGGCGACGACTTCCCCTATTTCGAGCAGGATGGTTTTTCACGGGAGTTCCTGGCCAAAGAGGGATCACTGCACGGGCGAAATCAGGACGGCGACATTTGCCGGAACGCCAACGGTGAACCCGTCCTGGAGTGCACGTGCGGCTTAGTTATTTCAGGAAAGACGGACCCCGCCAATCCGCTGTTCACAAGGGGCGGAAGTGCCTGGACGAATGACGCGTTGCCCTTGCTTGATGTTCCGGCACAGGACGACTCCCGTACGCACCCCCGTAACGAGTGCATCCACCAAGGGTACGCATCCGTCGCCTTGATTCCCCTCCGCGCCGGTGGTCAGATTGTGGGACTGCTCCAGCTTAACGCCCGCAGGAAAGGGCTTTTCATTTTGCCCGAGGTAGAGGTCCTTGAGAGTATTGGGGAACGTATCGGCGCGATGGTTTCTCGCAACCGGACCGACATGGAAATCACGCGCGGGCGACTGGAACTGGCCCACATGTCGCGTGTCTCGACCATGGCCGAACTGACGACCTCGCTGGCCCATGAGTTGAATCAGCCCCTGTCGGCGATTTTGAGCAACGCCCAGGCGGGATTGCGGTTCATGGAAGGTGGAAACCCCGACCTGAAAGAGCTGGCAGAGATACTGGCAGATATCGTGGACGACGACAAACGGGCGGGTGACATCATCCAGAATCTGCGGGCCTTTCTCCGGAATGCCCCCCCAGAGCTTGCGATGCTGGACGCGAACATCGTTGTGAGGGACGTTCTGAACATCCTGAACAGCGAAGTCTTGATCCAGGGCATCACGATCACGACCGAGCTGGCCGACGAACTGCCGCGCGTTCGCGCCGACCGGGTTCAGCTCCAGCAGGTTCTGATCAACCTTGTTGTCAACGCCGAACAGGCTATGGCTGGGCAGGAGGATGACGAGCCAACGCTGCACATCAAGACCTGCTGTACAGATGGAAACGTAATCGTGAGCCTGCAGGACACCGGGCCGGGTATTCCTGAGGAAGCTCTTGAACAGATATTTGATCCTTTCTACTCTACTCGAAAAGCAGGAATGGGGATGGGACTTGCCATCAGTCGTTCGATTATCACAGCGAACGGCGGGCACATGTGGGCTGAGAATGTTTCTGCCACAGGCGCCCGGTTCTGCGTCATGCTGCTGGGAGAGAGTTCATCATGACCAAACAGAAACAGACAGTGTTCGTAGTCGACGATGACAATTCCGTGCGCAAGAGTCTATCCCGGCTGTTCCGCTCGGCCGGGATGACCGTGGAGACGTTTGCCTCGGCCCAGAACTTCCTCGACCGCGCGTATTTCAATGGCAACGGATGCCTCGTTCTGGATCTGAATATGCCGGGACTCAGTGGCCACGACCTGTACAGGGAACTCCTCAAGGCAGACTACAGTATGCCAGTTGTGTACCTCACGGGACATGGCGATATCCCTACGGGGGTACAAGCCATCAAGGAAGGTGCCGTCGATTTTCTGACCAAACCGGTGAACGACCAGCAACTCCTCGATGCCGTACAAGCTGCATTGGAAAAAGATGCTGACGATCGCAGGGCTCACTGCGCCACACTCCGCATTCGCGTGCTCCTGTCGACGCTCACCACCCGTGAACGCGAAGTGCTGACCTACGTAATTTCCGGGATGCTCAACAAGCAGATCGCTGCCGCGCTCGGCATCAGTGAGGCGACTGTCAAGGTACACCGGGGGCGCGTCACTGAGAAGCTGGGCGTGTATTCCGTGGCTGAGCTTGTTCGCCTCGCCGAGACGGGCGGAGTTCTGCCAGCGGATGTCTCGACTCTCTAACCCTTGCTAAACGTTTTCTTTTTCCATAGCCCCTGACCATACGCCAAGGTCTATACGACCAAGGTCTAATAGACACGCCTCTGCTCTTTTGCTAACATCTCCCCCATGACAACGACCATTAAGACCAATATCTATGTTGTGGATGACGATGCCTCTGTGCGCAGAAGCCTTGCAAGAGTCGTTCGCTCCGCAGGACACAATGCAGTTACCTTTGCATCGGCCGAGAACTTCTTTGCTAGCGACTACAGGACCTTCGAGGGCGGGTGTCTCATCGTAGATGGCAAGATGCCGAGGAGTAGTGGGCTGGACATGCTGACCAGACTTCGTAGCGAACGGGTAAACATGCCGGTCATCGTTGTGAGCGCTCACGATGATCCCGAAACTCGCAAGGCGGCGTTGGATGCAGGTGCAATCGGCTACTTCAGAAAGCCGGTCGATTCCGATGCCCTGCTGGATGCGATTACTTGGGCCTTGAAAAAGGGCGAGAGAAAGGAGGATTCGAGTGGCTAACACCTTTGAGATTATTAACAAATACAACAATTACATGGAGGATAAATTTATTAGATAAAAAGCGTTACTATATAAAATAAATCAAGCAAGTAAATTAAAGACTAATTAAAAGAAGGAGAAAGCAAATGAAAACGAAAATGACCAACAAAATGAAAAGCATCGGATTATGGGTTTCCGTTGGTGCGGTACTTGCTACCGGAGTCATTGCAGCTCCGCAAAAAGCAAAAGCACAAGACAACATAAAACCAAATATTTTGGTAATTTGGGGAGATGACATAGGTCAATCAAATATTAGTGCCTACACAATGGGACTCGTTGGTTATAGAACACCAAATATTGACAGATTAGCCAATGAAGGAATGATTTTTACTGATTATTATTCAGAACAAAGTTGTACTGCAGGACGTTCTTCATTTATTACAGGTCAAAGTGTACTTAGAACAGGTTTAAGTAAAGTTGGGATGCCTGGTGCTAAAGAAGGACTTTCTTCAGAAGATCCTACAATTGCTGAATTGTTAAAACCATTAGGTTATAGAACTGGTCAATTTGGAAAAAATCATTTAGGAGATAGAGATGAGCATCTTCCAACCAATCATGGATTTGATGAGTTCTTCGGGAATTTATATCACTTAAATGCAGAGGAAGAACCAGAATTACCTGATTATCCAGATCCAGAAAAATATCCAGATTTTGCAAAAAAATATGGACCTAGAGGTGTGATTCACTCTTATGCCGGTGGTAAAATTGAGGATACAGGCCCACTTAGTAAAAAAAGAATGGAAACTGTTGACGACGAAACAATTGCAGCTGCAAAAACATTCATTATAGACGCAGTTGAATCAGGCGAACCATTTTTTGTATGGTGGAATGGAACACGTATGCATTTCAGAACACATGTAAAAGAAGAGTTGCGTGGAATTTCGGGACAAAATGAGTATGCTGACGGAATGATCGAACATGATATGCATGTTGGTGAGTTATTAGATCTATTAGATGAATTAGGAATAGCTGACAATACAATCGTTCAATACGGTACAGATAATGGACCGCATAAGAACACATGGCCAGATGCTGGTTTAAATCCTTTTAGAGGAGAAAAAAATACAAACTGGGAAGGTGGTTGGAGGACTCCTTCTATAATTCGTTGGCCAAATCATATTAAAGCAGATTCTGTTTCTAATGAGATTATTTCTGGGATGGACTGGTTACCTACTTTCCTTGCAGCAGCAGGAAACAAAAATGTAAAAGAAGAATTACTAAAAGGTAAAAAAATAGGTAATAAAACGTTTAAAGTTCATTTAGATGGATACAATATGTTACCTCACCTTACTGGTAAAGAAAAAAAAGGTGCTCGTACAGAATTGTTTTATTTTTCTGATGATGGAGACTTGATATCTTTTCGTTATGATGATTGGAAAATCAACTTTATGGAACAAAGAGCTCAAGGTACTTTACAAACTTGGGCTGAGCCATTTATTACATTAAGATTGCCAATGATTTACAACTTAAGAAGAGACCCTTATGAGTTTGCTACAGTTACTTCAAACACATACTATGACTGGTTATTAGACCATGCTTTCTTATTAGTGCCTGCACAAAATATTGTAGGAGAATTTTTAAGTTCATTTGAAGAATTCCCTCCAAGAATGAAGGCAGCAAGTTTTAACTTAGACCAAGTAATGGAAATGTTATCTACACCTACTAGTAACTAATAATTATAAAATAATTGCGCTGGTTTAGGTGTTTTGTGATAAATGCAATTCCAAATTGCAAGACAACAGAACGTTTAAACCAGCGCATGTTTAATTAAAATAAGAGGATAAGAGTTATGATGAACAACTATTACAAAGGCCTGAAATTAGCTAATACTGCACTTGTTTTGGGCGTAGCTTCCCTATTGACTCTACAACCATCGATATTCGCGGCTCAGGAAAAGCCCAAGTTTGTCCTTCAGATCACTATTGATCAGATGCGAGGTGATTTCCCTATGCGTTATAAAGACCGCCTGGGAGAAGGCGGGTTTCGCTATCTTATGGAGCAAGGAACACATTACCAGAACGCCCATTTTCAGCATGCCGATACGGAGACACCTATCGGGCACGCGGCACTCTTCACCGGTACCTATCCCGCCTACAACGGCATTGTCGCCGGCAACTGGTTTGATTATGACAAGGGGCGCGTCATTTATAACTGTGAGGACGATCGATATCCGATGATTGGGAAAGAACCGGCAGAGGGAAAAGGGCGCGCGCCCACTAAACTGCTGTCTTCCACAATCGGTGATGAGATGGTTATCTCCAATAACGGTCAATCCCGGGTCTTCAGCGTCTCGATAAAAGATCGCGGCGCTATTCTCCCCGGCGGACATACAGGAAAGGCCTTCTGGTACTCCAAGAGTGATGGTTCCTTCGTCAGCAGTGAGTATTACTACAAGAACTATCCTAGCTGGGTCAAACAGTGGAACGCGAAAAAGCTGGCAGACCAATATAAAGATACTCCGTGGGAGTTATTGAATGACATCTCAACCTATACTTTCGGCAAGGATGACGACCGTCCTTTCGAAGTAGATATGTTCGGAATGGGCCGAACATTCCCGCATCCCATAAAGGGGGATTCCAAGTATTTCTACACGTCACTAATAGCCACCCCATTCGGGGATGAACTGACGGCGGACTTTGCCAAGACACTGATTAAAAAAGAAAAGTTAGGACAGAACAAAGGGACCGACTTTATGGCGATTAGTTTTTCCGTAACTGATTATATAGGCCATATCTACGGCCCCTCAAGCCTTGAGGCCGAAGACAACATCCTGCGGGTTGATCGTTTATTAGCTGATCTATTCCAATTTGTAGATAAGCAGGTAGGCCTCGACCAGACCCTGATAATAGTCTCCGCTGATCACGGAATGAGTGAGGCTCCCGAACACATGCAGAGCCTGGGATTTGAGGTGAGACGTCTGACCTCGAAAACAATCGTCAAAGGCACAATAGCCAATGCCCTTAAGGCCCGGATGGGGCTACCCCAGGAGGTAATCCGGCTTTTCGAATACCCCTATATCTACTTGAACAAAGAGGAAATAGGAAAAACCAAATACAGCGTTGCCGAGGTAGAAGCGGCCGTGGCAGAAGAAATCATCAAGATCCCCGGCATAAGAGAAGCCATAACCCGGACCGATTTGCTGAAAGGAACCTTCGCGCCCACACTGGTAAACACGATGATCCTCAACAACTTTCACCCCAAGCGATCCGGCAACATCCATGTGATAGCAGACCAGTTCTGGTACTTCTACTACGAGATGGACTCGACTACGGATATCGCCGCTATCCATTGTTCACCCTGGACGTATGATACTTATGTTCCACTATTCTTTGCCGGTTATGACATACCTGCCCAGCGAATCGTGCGGCCGGTTACACCATACGATATAGCTACAACCATCGCAATCCTACTCGAAATAAAACCTCCCTCGAGTTCAGTGGGCATACCCTTGGTCGAGGTGTTGAAGGGGAAATGAAGAGATGATTTTAGGTAAAACTCGTGACTCCGGCGCCGCCCATTCTGAATCCGGCGTCGGATAACCATAAACAAAAGGAAATAAAATGATGATGAACAAGAGAAGAAAACAAATCACTATTGCCATGGTTGCATTTAGTATGCTCTTCCTGGTAATTGAATATGATGCAAAGGAGAAAGAGTAACAGGCGAATAAGCTCAGTAATGCACAAAGTTGTGGACATCGTCCGGCGCGCTTACCAGTACGTTGCCCTATATAACGTGAATAACAAATTTGCTGCAGCTAACAATCAGTGCTGCGGACAGTGCTAACACATCGTCTGCAGAAACTAATCTATTATAAAAAAGAAGGAAATTGAATCATGAAGTTAAAAAACATAAAGAGCTTTACGGCTGTAGCCGTATTAACAGTTATCTTGCCATTTACATCAGTTGTAGCACAGGCAAACACGAATATCAGTGAGGAAGAAGCATATGAGATAGGATTGGAAGCATATGTTTATTTTCACCCAATTATCACAATGGATGTCACGCGCCGTGTTTTGACTAATCTACCTGATGGTGCAAAAGAGGGCGTCGGCCCGATGAATACTTTTCAACACAGCAGAACATTTCCAGCTGCAGATATGCGTTCAGTCGTCCGACCAAATTTTGATACACTCTATTCAAGTGCATGGCTTGATCTCACAAAAGAGCCAATGATCATTACAGTTCCAGACACAAAAGGTCGTTACTATATATTACCAATTTATGACATGTGGACAGATGTTATAGTAGCAGCTGGTAAACGAACTACTGGTACTAAAGCAGGAAGTTTTGCACTTGTGCCTAAAGGCTTTAAGGGTAAATTGCCAAAAGGAGTAGACGCTATAGAATCGACAACTCCTCATGTTTGGATCATCAATCGCATTCAAACAAACGGTACTAAAGATTATAAGTTTGTTAATGGACTACAAGATGGTCTAAAAATCACTCCACTTTCACAATGGGGCAATAAAAACATAAAGATACCTTTTAAAGCGGATTCTTCTGTGAATATGGAAGATTCTCCTTTTGATCAAGTTACAGGGATGAAAGCTGAACAATATTTCAGTTATGCTGCAGAGTTGATGAAACTACATCCACCTCATGCAACCGACTTCTCAGTCAGAGAAAGAATGAAACGTATTGGAATTGTTGCGGGTAAAAGTTTTGAGTTTGACAAGGCATCACCAGCCGTTAAAAAAGCACTTAAAAGAGCTAATGTTGATGGTCTTGCAATGATGAGAAAGTTGATACCAACACTTGCACCTGTTAAAAATGGCTGGTCAACGTCAACTGAAACTATGGGTGTTTATGGAAACAATTATATGAAAAGAGCGGTTGTTACACTCGTTGGCCTTGGTGCTATTCCTCCTGAAGATGCTATCTATCCACTTGCTATTTCTGATGCAGATGGCAACCAAATAGTAGGCACGCACAACTATGCTATCCATTTCTCTAAAGACAATTTACCACCTGTAGATGCATTTTGGTCTATTACAATGTATGATAAAGAAGGGTTTCAAGTTGCCAATAAACTCAACCGTTTTGCAATCGGCGACCGCGACGACTTAACCTATAACAAAGATGGTTCGCTTGATATCTACATACAGGCCAAATCACCAGGTAAAGATAAAGAGGCAAACTGGTTGCCATCACCTGATAAAGATATACTAGGTATTACTCTACGGCTTTACGCACCAAAAGCCCAGGCACTAGATGGCCGTTGGATTCCACCAGCTATTAAAAAGATTAAATAAGAAAAAATATCAATAAAAGTGCCCGACCTTAGCGGTTTACAACAAGTAGACAATGTAATTGGGCTATCATTATATAAAAAAAAGCATTCAGATTGTGGCATTACTGACTACCAGTGTTAGGTTGGGAGCACTCGCAGTAGAACAGGCGGTGAGTAATGTCGCTCTTGAACAAGAACTCACAAATCCGATTGCGGGGCATTAGACCCAGGCTACGCAATAACACAATTACTAGAAAGAGAAGTCATGCCAAGAAAATATTTCAAAGGTATAAAGTTCAAAAAAACTGCTATTATTGCAGGCGCAGCTTCCATGTTGATCCTACAAACGTCCGTCTTTGCGGTTGATAAGGATAAAGCGATTCTTGTTAATGTAGATAACTTCGTGCGAGCTGAAACCGCCGCGCAGATGGATAGAGGGCTACTTGCACCTGGTGCAGCAATCAACAAATTTGTACATTTCCAAGACCCTACCCCCCTAGACACCCAGAACGTTATTCGTATGAACCGGGATACCCTATACAGCTATGCCCTCGTCGATATCAGCAAGGGAGCCAGCCTGACCATTCCGGAGCTTGCTGGCCGCTACGTGTCGGTCATGGTCATCAACGAGGATCACTACATCAACAAGGTCTACGACGTTGCCGGCACCTACAAACTAACGATAAAACAGTTTGACACCCCCTATGTGACCGTTGTTGCGCGCACCCTCGTGAATGCGTCCGATCCTGAGGATATTAAAAAAGCCAATACCGTGCAGGACCAGATTATTGTCAAAGCTGCTTCTGCCAAACCTTACACTCATCCTAAGTACGATGAAGTGAGTTATAAGGCGACGTATGACGCGCTGCTTCTGCTGGGTAGAGGCATTACTAATTTTGAACGTTCCTTCGGCAAGAAAGAGGATGTTACGGAAGTTCGTCACCTAATAGGTACAGCTATCGGCTGGGGTGGTTTGCCTGAGGAAGAGGCCTACTATGTTAACGTGGAGCCAAACCTTCCGGTTGAAGCGTATCAGCTCACCGTCAAAGATGTTCCGGTGGATGCATTTTGGTCTATCAGCATGTACAACAAAGAGGGCTTCTTTCAGGAGAACAAATACAATGCCTACAGCGTGAATAGCATCTCCGGTAAGCCCAACGAAGATGGATCTTTTACGATCCACTTTGGCGGCGACCCAAAAAGTGTAAACTATCTTCATCTCACGGAGGGATGGAACTATCTCATTCGTTTTTACCAACCCCATAAGGAAATACTTGATGGCACATGGACTTTCCCGAAAGTAACACCAGTAAAGTAATTTTTTTAGATATAAAACAAATCAAGTAAGCAAATCAAAGACTAATTAAAAGAGGAGTAAAAATGAAAAACAAAATGAAACAAATCGGATTATACCTTGCTGTTATTTCGGTAGTTGCTACCGGAGTATTTGCAGCTCCGCAAAAAGCAGATGCCAAAACCGTTGACAGTGCTGATCTTGCAGAATACATAAAATGGTTCCCCGCTATAAAACAGGTAGAGATGAGAGATAACTGGCTCAAAGAGTACAAAATGGGAGAGTGGCAATTTACAGGCTCAGTTACCGCAAAAGATAAAACAGTGGTAACCCCTCAATCAGGTGTAAACTACGGTTATTCTTGGTTCAATATATCAAACGAACCGTTGGTCATCACCATGCCTAAGTATGACAAATACTATTCAGTATCAGTGTTTGATATGAATCACTTCATGGAAGTACGTGTGATGCCTAAAAAGCCGGTAGTTATTCGTTTGCCACATCAGAAAAGTCCTATTAAAGATGCCTATGAAATTGTATTACAAACATACCAGGGGCTTATCTTAACACGCCAGGTAATGGTCAACAATGAACAAGAGGTAATGAATCTTGCAAAAAACATAAATTTGAGCGGTGGAGGAGGAAATTTTCCATTTATTGTTCCCAGTTTTTCTCAAGCTGTTCAAGATGCAGGATTTAAGAAAATAGACGACTATGTTAACCAAGGAACTGATACAGGCAAAATGTTTACATCACCTTATGAGGGTGGAGGTGATTTGGACAGAGCAGCCGGTGCACTTGGAGGTCAATTGGGAACACAAGCACGATATGTTCAGTATGGTCCTATGGTCTTTGATCAAAATAAAGAACCTTTAAGCGGTAAAGAGTCGTATGAAATTGTAGTTCCTAAAGAGGGGCTCTTAAGAAATGATAACGGATACTGGACCTTAACAATCTATTCCTTTGCAGACCGATTTCTCATCCCTAATAAAAAGAATATTTATGATATTACATCTTACAATGCAAAGCCAAATCCTGATGGAACATACACGATACGTATTAATCCTGAAGGCATAGATGAAAATGCGATTCCATCCAAAGGGGTCGACTTTTATGGTGTTTTCAGAGTCTATGAGCCTGTTGAAAATGTGAAGTTTCCCGTTATTAATAAAGTAAGTAAATTAAAGACTAATTAAAGAAGGAGAAAGTAATGGCAATAAAATATTTAAAAGGTATAAGGTTCGAAAAAACTGCGATTATAGCAGGCCTAGCTTCCATTTTAATCCTACAAACATCCGTCTTTGCGGCTGATGTGGATAAAGCAGTTCTTGTTAATGTAGACAACTCCGTGCAATCCGAAATTAAAGGCTGGGGTTTAGGAGTGGGCAATTTCGACCAAGACTTCGGTATTCATGCCCGTAAGGATTTTATGTTTGGAGCATCACAGAAGTTTGAAGCGGTGATTCAAGCGGGTATATATAATCAGAAAGAGTGGACCGGTCGATTTGATGTCGACTTTCATTATGTTTTCAAACCAACATCAAGCTTTTTTCTTTACCCTTTGGCCGGAGTAGACTACGCCGTGCAAAAAAGGCATAACCGGGTTGGAATGAACCTAGGCGGAGGATGTATGGCTGATCTTAACGATATAACACGCCTGTTCATTGAAGCAAAATATGTTACCGGCGAATGGGATGGATACAGTATCTCTATTGGAGTCTATTTTTAAATGAATTACATAGAGTGGCATAGCCGCAATCAAAAGAAGTCATCCACAGATTAACGCAGATTAAAAAGATTAAGAAAGAGTTTTTCGCACAGAGGCGCAGAGAAGAGTTTTAGCAATTTTTTAAGGTAACGCAACGATCTTCGTTGCAGGTGTATTTGAGGTAACGCACGCTTCCAGCTTGCAGTGAGAAACGCCAACAACCTAGAAGGTTATGCTACCTTAAAATCTGCAAATCAGTATTGTATTGCAAGAACGGAAGCGATAATGTCCTCATTATCATGAAAAGTAGACAAGTATAACATTGATTTGTACGTTATTGGCAAATATATTGTTAGAAATATTTTAAATAATAAGCGACCACAAAAAACAAAAAAAATGGAGTTAAAAATATGAAAGAAATTCGAAAAGAATCAAGACCGTGGTATATTATCGTTCAAATTAGTGCTGTACTCATTTTGTTGCAGATCCTTACAGCCCCTTGCTATGCAGCGGGCGAGGCATCAGCAACCGAACAAGCATCGGCAGCCGTGAGTGAATCGGCACAGACCGTGACCGAGGGTATCACGACGCTTCAGGAAAAGGTATCGGATAGCCGCTTGGTAAATCGGACAAGCGATGATGTTTTAGCATTTGTCTTAATGGGTGTGCTGGTTGCTTCCGTTTTCGGGATCTTCTCAAGAATCCGTTGCTCCGGTCTGGGTATAGCAGGGCTCATCGGATTGGGACTGGTTGGCGCATATATTGGCAGTATGGTAGTGCGCATCGCACAGATCGATTTAGGATGGAGCGAAGTAGTCTTGAATTATGAAGAGCTTCTATTTTCCTTGCTGGGTGCTATTGCAATTGTCGCCTTGTCGCGGTTAATTAAGTGGCAAATAAAGAAAAAGAAGGTTAAATCATGAATTATAAAAAAACCTGCGGAGCAATTCCTAGCCTCGCAGAGTAAAACTTAGACCTTAGACCATAGAACTTAAGACTATAAAAAAACAGGTCTGAAAAGAGTAGAAAACTTTTGACAGTACCAACAAAACCATAAGGATAACTACTATGAAAAAACGAACCCTGCTTAACCTCGCCATTATAACATTGTTTTCCATAACTGCCGCACAGGCGGAGAAATGGGAAAAAGAGTCCTCCGAGGCCGAACTTGCCCAGGAACTCACGAATCCAGTCGCTGACCTGATAACAGTTCCTATTCAGATTAACTTCGACAACAATATCGGTCCTTCTGACGACGGCAGTAAAATGCAGATAAACGTTCAGCCGGTGATCCCATTTAACTTGAATGATGATTGGAACCTGATTACGCGAACGATTATGCCGGTAATATCCCAAGATGATATCTTGCCAGGTTCGGGATCCCAGTTCGGTCTGGGTGACCTTAGCATGAGTATGTTCTTTTCGCCAGCGAAACCCACATCGAGCGGTCTAGTATGGGGTTTTGGGCCGATTTTACTCCTGCCCACGGCGACGGATAATTTGCTTGGCGGAAAGAAGTGGGGCGCTGGGCCGACTGGGCTTGTGATGACCAAGAGTGGACATTGGACCATGGGTTGTCTCTTCAATCACGTCTGGTCTTATGCCGGTGATAGCGATCGGGCGAGTATCAGCAATACCCTTGCGCAGCCCTTCGTAACCTACACATGGCAGAGCGCGTGGACTGTATCGGTTCAGAGCGAAACCACTTATAATTGGAAGTCAGAAGATTGGACTGTGCCAATCAATGTCGCCGCCTCCAAGCTAGTTTTTCTTGGACAGCTCCCGGTGAGCCTGCAGGCTGGTGTCGGCTACTTTTTGGAATCGCCTGACGCAGGTGCTGAAGGATTTCGCTTTAGGATCCAAGCCAATTTCGTGCTACCAAAAGCACTATTCTCCCGCAATTAAACTTACAAATTATCAAAATTAATAATCAATTACTAATAAAGAAAAGAGGAAGATTATGAAACAATCAACTCAAATATTATCTATTTTTCTTATAGCACTCAGTACGACAGCCATTTCCAAGGAGCTCTCTCGCTACATGGGTGGCCCCATCGAACTGATAACGGCGCCAAACGGCGCGCGGGTGGATGCCGAACTTATTGAGGTCAGCCCGATGATTACCTATAACGAACCGACCACGGAGAAGGTTGCCGACGGAGTCTGGTGTATCGGAGGTGTCTCACTGGCGAATACAACTGTGATTGAGGGTGACGATGGATTGATCATCTATGATACAGGCGACACAAGAGAAGAAGGTGAGCACATACGCGAGGCCATCGAAAAGATCAGCGACAAGCCGATTATATGTTGGAGCTAGATGGAAACACATGGGCTTCTATTTATTTGGGAAACACAGATATGGCCGGAGAAATTAAGTCAAAGAAAGTAAAGGTAACCAAGGGAGACAAAGCTGAATTACTAGCACTGTTTGACCTATTCGATACGTTCGACCCGACCTCAAATTATAAAGTACCGCCGATGGAAAACTGAAAAATCTAAAAAGAGTTTCAAGCAGCCGGATCCCAAGACGTTTTACGTACTTGAGCCGGCTGCCCACTTTGAAGATAACGCCCTAGATAATAAAAGACTTTTACCTACCCGCCCTGTCTAGCCGTAGGCAGGAACAGCAAAGGCTTAAGTAACGAAGTGTGGAGCTCGTAGAGCAAAGACAGGAGTGTCTTACATTGGTTATAAAATGTTGGGTGTTGGATATTTAAAAAAAGGATATAACATGAAATTCTACCAGAGCCTTACCATATTTTGGTTTGTTTTGTCCGTTTCAGTTCAGGGAATGGAAACAAACCTGATCGATGAGGTGGAAGACGAAGAAATGGGAAGACCGTGGATGATTTCTCCGCTCTTTGTAATGAATCCAGCTTTTGGAAACGGCCTCGGCGCCGTTGGCATGTACTTTTTCCAGCCAGACGCCAACGACTCGGTTTCCCCTGCCTCAACAGTCGGAATTTCAGGACTATACTCAGATACGGACAGTCATTTCGTCGGTCTTTTTGCCAAGATGTTTCTGAAAGAGGATCACTGGCGCGTGGCAGGCGGACTTGTCAACGGAAAAATAAACAACGAATTCGATATAGACGGCTTCAACCAGACCGTTGAATTCGCAAGCAGCGTGAGCGCGGTATTCGCTCGGGCTGACCGTCGCATGACTGACAACTTCTTTCTAGGCGCTCAAGCGGGCGTGGTTGACATTAGTTACATCGAAGGAAACGACGCAAGTAAAATCTATTTTGATCTCTTAAACGTAGAGGACAATCTCTCAGGCCAGTTTGCTATTATCGGCTTTCACGATTCACGCGACGATGTCCGCTATCCGGAAAACGGAAACTATTCCGAGGCCAACCTGACTTTTGTTCCTGAATGGCTTGGCTCTGTGGAGGGCTACCAAGCACTTGAACTGTTCGCTAATCAATATTTTTCAACCGGGTTTAGACAGGTGACTGCTTTGCGCGCCTACGGCCGCTTTACTCCGTCGAACACACCCTATTCAGGTCTTTCCAGTCTAGGGAGGCGAAGCGATTTACGTGGCTATACGAGCGGGGAGCATCTTGCGGAGAACTTGATTGCCCTGCAGGCGGAATACCGTTGGTTTTTCACGAAACGAATCGGTGCGGTGGGATTTGCGGGAGTGTCCGAACTCTACAACGGATCCATCAAAAACATCAACGAAGACACCTTCTATCCAAGTGCAGGACTCGGTTTCCGGTTTGTGCTGAACGAGGAAAACAACATGAACTTCCGGTTCGACTACGCGTGGGGATCACGCGACGAACGTGGCTTTTATATCGGTGTAGGCGAATCATTTTAATCCACATGGCGCATTTTTAAAATAGAAAAGAAATACAATACAATGAAAACAAATCCACTAAAACACCCCGTACTCTTCCTTATGTTACTTTTTATTTCCAGCACGGCATTGGCAGCCGAAGATTGGAACTTCAAGCTCTCGCCCTACATCTGGTTCGCTGGATTGAAGGGCGATATGGGATCCATTCCGCCAAACTCCGTGCCGGTCGATGTTTCGGCCAGCGATGCGGTAAAGGATACGAAAACCAGCTTCATGATTGTGGTTGAGGCAAAAAGAGAGCGACACGGTATCTTTGCAGACCTTCTTTATACCGATGTCCGTTCCGAAGATGAACTCATCCCCGACATCAACCTAACCTTATATTCAAAAACCAAAACAGCCATCCTTACACTAGTATACCAATATGCGATCCTAGAAAAGGAAACTATTACAGCGGATCTATTCGCAGGGGTTCGAGGATGGTCAGTCGATTCCTTGCTCCAATTCGGTGGCGGGCTTGGCCAACTAGCTGGAAAAAAGATTGAAAACGACGAAATGTGGATTGACCCAATTTTGGGCGCTAAAGCCCAAGTACCCTTCGTCGGCAAATTCTACGTGGCCGGCGGCGCAGGAATAGGCGGGTTTGGAATCGGTTCGGACTTCTTCTACGAAGCCTCCATCAATATCGGATACCAGTGGAATGATGCGATTGGAACTGTCATCGGCTACCGGATTTTCGGCGTGGACTACGAAAGTAGCGGCTACATCTACGACGTGGTTCAACATGGATCACAGCTCGGACTCACCTGGTCATTTTAAACAACAAATAACTACCTAAGAAGGCTAAATAGTGAAAAGAAAGTACCTCACAGCTCCATTTCTCCTTGCGGCACGCTGCAAGCAGCGGAGTATTAGACACAAGCTACACAATAACACAATTACTAGAAAAGAAAAGTCATGCCAATAAAACATTTAAAAGGTAGAAAATTCGAAAAAACTGCAACAATGTGGCCCCTCCCACTTATATCCAGTATCCACAGTATTTTTAGGCAACTCGGCATCCTCCTCTTGCTGAGCGTTTGGGCCGGATGCGCCCGCACCCATCTGGACCTGGAGGTTCCCCCCGATCCAGACTGGACGGAAGTCACGCTCGAGGGCACCGATCGGATCCTGATTTTGGCTCCGCATCCCGATGATGAAATTCTGGCCACCGCCGGAGTGATCCATGAAGCCGTTAAACGCGATTTGCCCATCCAAGTCGTTTTTTATACCTATGGAGACAACAACGTCTGGTCCTTTACCCGGTATAAGAAACGACCCATTCTAAGCGCAAAGGCGGTACGAAAGATGGGAGAGCACCGCTTTCAGGAAGCGAATGCAGCCGCAAAAGAAATGGGGCTCAGCCCGGACCAGATCATCTTTCTTGGCTATCCGGACTTTGGCACGCACCACATCTGGAGGGAGCACTGGAAGGATCAGCCCCCTTTCCGGAGCATGTTCACCAAGGCCACCAATGTCCCCTACTCCACGGCACTGAGTCCGGGAGCTCCTTACAAAGGCGAATCCATCCTACAGGATCTCAAAACCGTCATCCGGGACTTCCGCCCCACCCAGGTTTTTGTTTCCCATCCAGCCGACTACAATCCGGACCACCGCACGCTCTATGTATTCACACGGGTGGCGCTGTGGGATTTGGCCGAGGACATCCAGGCGAAATTATATCCAGCTCTCACACACTACAAGGTGTGGCCCTCCCAAAAACCGGTTAAACCGGGACAATCTCTGGGGCCGCCGAGTCCCTTGTTCGAGGCCAACCAATGGCAGGTCTTCTTTGTCCCCGCAGAAGCCCGGCAGGCTAAGCAGTCGGCGATTGAGAAACATGCCACCCAATATGGATACTCCCCGACGTATTTAAACTCCTTTGTCCGGGGAAACGAATTGTTTGGCGATTTCCCGGACATCACCCTCATTGAAAACACGCACCACACTACCTCCCTGGGAGAGGATGATGACCCCGTACATCTGGAAGAAGAGCTAACTCCGGAAGAACTCGCTGCTGCTGCAGATCTGGCCGAAGTAAGCGTTCAGTACGAGGATGACTCGCTCATCCTGAATATCCGGCACTCGAAGAACTTGAAGCCCGGCGCACGGATCGGTGTTGCCACTTTCGGCTATCGGCCCGATGTCCCCTTCCCGGATATGCCAAAAGTGGGCGTCTGGATCGGCTCTTCCGATTATTCGGTTGTGGATAAAGATACGGTGCTGCCGAAAGATTCAATCCATCTCACTCGTTCAAAAAGAAGTCTGAGCCTTCGCATCCCGCTCACTTTGCTGGGCAATCCTGACCGAATCATGGCCGGCGCCCGCGCCACCGTTGGCGAGACCGAAGTCGACTGGGCGGCCTGGCGAATCATCTGGCTGGAGAAAATGTCGACTCCCTGAGCTCGGAGCGGGTCGCAGGCTAATCGCATTTTATCAAGCGGGCAAGACCCAAACCGTACAAAAAAAGTCCACGCCCGATCCATCGGCCACGGACATGCAGCACATGTAATGGATAGAGGCTATGCCTCGATAGATTTTTCCGTGTTGATAGAGAAAATATGCATTTGGGTCAATAAATGTAGCATTAAAAATACAAATTTATTCCCCGTTGGGTGATAAATCAGAAAATTAGTTTTGACGAACGCTGAGGACGTATTAGCTCATGCCTTGACTTACCATCAGACAAAGAGCTTGCTTCTTTCTGCCCACGGAGTGAAACTTAGAACGTAGAACGTAACACTTAACACGTTTTTCAGAGATGGCAAATGCAGTCTGACGGAGGGGTTCTTTCTCCCGTTTTGCAATACAATATTGATTTGCGAATTGGGAGGGTCAGTGTCCCCGCTGACATAAAAAAGTGTTAACCATAAAAACAAGAAAGGAAAGTTTTTTATTTGACTTTTTATTTGAAAGTATTATAATTAATAAAAATCAACAAAATATAGGAGATTACTATGAGAAAAAAGATTCTAGTTCTATCAATTGTATGTTTAATTACAACCCTCGCAACTTTTGCAGAGGCTCAAGAGCAAGTCGCAAAGATTCCAAAGCAACTGGGAATAGGAATTAACTACTGGAGACTAGATGATCGCCCCGGTCGTTATGAAAAAAGTGGTTTTTCGTATTATGCTTCATATCGTTCCCTACCAAGTTTTTGGGGATATGAGATAAATCTTGAATACTACCCTGAAGACACTGTTTTTACTGATAGTGATGCAGTCTGGGAACCACAGGCTTTTGTAATTATCGGCACAGAGTTCTATGGAGCAGCAGGCGTTGGGTGGCAATTTGGGGAAAGCAAACTGCCAAATTCACCTACATATTCTTTAAAAGCTGGTTTTAATTTCGATTTTCTCTCTTTTCTGAAAATGGATATTAACGCACAGTATAAGTATCATAGGCTTAAAGATTTTGATAGTGGTAAAAAAATAGACGCTAATTCATTTGGGGTTGGAGCAGCCTTAAGTTATAAGTTTTAGGCGAAAAGTGTTAAGAGTTAAGGCACTGCGAAGGCAGATTGCCCTTTACCGTTTTTTTATTGCGGTATTTCTATTTTGGAACAAAACAGAAATACTGCAATAAGTTAAAGCTTTTTCAATCCATAATTCTAATACAGTGTGTTAAAAGTTTTTTGAATTCAATTTACAAGTGCAACGCAGTTGAATTTAAGGTTTTTTGACCCACAGAAACCATGACAGAACCACAAATACTAAAATTATTTTACGAACATTAGCATAATAATTGTTCGGTCAATAAAGGAGAATATATGAAAATTCGACTACTTATGTTTGCCACGACTGTGCTCATGCTCAGCGGCTGCAGTAGCATGTACTATGGAACCATGGAGAAAATGGGTGTTCATAAGCGCGATATCATGATGGACCGTGTCGAGGAGGCACGCGACACGCAAGATGAAGCGAAGCAGCAATTTCTATCGGCCATGGAACAATTCAAAAGCGTTATCAATTTCAATGGTGGCGATCTTGAGAAAGAATACAACAAACTAAATGCCACACTGCAGAAGAGCGAGTCCGAGGCAGTTGCCGTACGAAACCGCATACGCGCTGTTGAAGATGTATCTGATGCGCTCTTCAAGGAATGGCGCAGTGAAATCAAACAATTCTCCAGCAACGCCCTTCGAAGATCTAGTCAGCAAAAATACGACATCACGGAAGAGAAATACGAAAAGCTCATCGATTCTATGAAACTGGCCGAATCCAAGTTGGAACCAGTGCTCGTGCCCCTGCGCGACCAAGTATTGTTCTTAAAGCATAACCTGAATGCCAGAGCCATCGCAGGGTTGAGCGAGGAACTCGCCGGTGTTCAGGCAAACGTAGATAGCCTGGTTCGCGATATGGATATTGCCATAGCACAAGCCGATAAATTTATTGCCGCACTAAAGGAATAACGGCATGCGAGGCATTGCCTTCAAGTCACCGAAGATCTGACTGCTTGAGAATGTCAAAAAAGAGTTTCGATGAAATAGCATAGGGCGGCCGAACCGCAACCAAAGGAGTATTATCCGCAGATTACGCAGATTAACGCAGATTAAAAAAAATAAAGAAAAAAGAGAAAAGTTTTCTCGCACGAAGGCGCAAAGAGCACAAAGAATATAAAAAAAACAAAAAGTTGGTGGTTAATGTTTTGTTTTACAACATATTGAGAACAAAAGAGCTATAAATATCTTCAAAAATAATCAACCATAAAAAACAAGAAAATGAAGGGTTGTAGTATAAAGACAATACAGCCCTAACTAGAAAATCCAAGCTACGGCTTACGCCGCCAGTGATTTACGCTGTTGAGCCAGATAAAGAGAAAGACTCATGAACAAAAACAAACTATGCATTGCAGTTGTAGGCCTAGGATTCGGAGCCGAGTTTGTGCCGATTTATATGGACCATCCAGATGTGGAGTCAGTGACCATCTGCGACACCAATCCCGATAGACTGCGCAAAACTGCCGACCAGTTCGGCATCAGCAAGCAGTTCAACGATTTGGAAGAGGTTATTCAGTCGGAAGAGATTGATGCCGTCCATTTGGTTTCTGGCATCCCGGATCACGCAAAACAGACACTTGCTGTATTGGCATCCGGTAAGCACTGCGCGTGCACAGTCCCAATGGCGACATCAATTGGAGACCTACAGGCAATTGTAGACCTTCAGAAGAAGACCGGTCTAAATTTTATGATGATGGAAACAGCCATTCACACTCGAGCGTTCCTTTATGCGATGGAACTGAAAAAAAAAGGGGAATTCGGTCGCATCCAATTTCTACGTGGAGCACATTATCAGGATATGGAAGGTTGGCCATCATATTGGGCTGGATTACCGCCAATGTGGTATGCCACACACGCGATCAGTCCACTTTTGGCACTGATAGAATCCCGGGCTGTCAAGGTCCACTGCTTCGGGTCAGGTCACATGCGAGAGGAACTATATGAACAATATGGCAATCCCTATCCCATAGAGACGGCAATCTTCCAACTCGAATCGCCGGGCCTAAGTGCCGAGGTGACACGGTCACTGGTTCACTGCGCAAGACCGTATATGGAAAGCTTCTCCGTATATGGCGAGAATGCCTGCTACGAATGGCAGATGGAAAATGAAGATCCCATGCTATTCCGGATGAGTCCTGTTGTTCATGGAGAGGAACGAACGGAAACAATGGAACGCCCTAAGGCTCCTGATCGAGCTGATCTATTACCATCATCGGTCGGGCGATTCACAAAGAAATTTGTATATGCTGAGAATGATAAGCACTTGTCCTTTGAGCAGGGCGGAGGGCATCACGGCTCACATCCACACATGGTTCACGAATTTGTCCGTAGCATTGTCGAGCAGCGGCAGCCTTCGATCAACGCAGTGACGGCGGCAAATTGGACAGCTGCCGGCATTTGCGCGCACGAGTCAGCGATGGAGGGCGGCCGTGAGGTGGTCATCCCGGAGTTCGTCTAACTTGGCCGATATGCGGGTTAAATATCAAAAGGAGCAGGCTGTAAGGCAAGTTCTCTCACTGTTAATGGAGTCTCTGGTAATAGTTTTGATTCTTCCATAATATTCCTTGTCGCCAAGTCAAGTTCAAAATTTTCAGCAAAACCATAGTTGATTAAAAATCTTGCCAAACGTATGTAATTGTCACGAAAAACATCTGCAATTCCAGGAAGAAACTCATTATTGTATGTTTCCTTATCGGGTTTGAAAAGAATGGCAATCGTTTCATTAGAGTTTATAAATCCGAAAAGGATACATTTTCCTTTAACAGGCAAATCAATATCATAATGGTGAGTCCTTTCTCCTTCTATAAAATATGGTAAAATACCAAGACAAAGGCAATCGTCTCTAATTGATGAACTAAATATATATCCAGTTTTCTGGATAAGTATTTTCCTGTTTGACAATGTTGATATTACAGATTTTCGGTATGCAGGATTCGTGTCCTTATCATTCAGGATTACTTTGGTTATTCCGCTTGGAGGAATAGTATCATTCATGCAATTTTTGATTATCATTAAAATATCCTCACAAATTATCAATGTTATATGTCTATTTTGGAAACTTTCTGATTTTCTGATATTTTAACAAGTTCATATTTAATGTCAATTAAAGATGTTATTTTATATTTGTATATTTTGATTTTACGGTTAATACCTTTTTATGTCAGCGGGGACGCTGACCCTCCCAATTCGCAAATCAATATTGTATTGCAAAACGGGAGAAAGAACCCCTCCGTCAGACTGCATCTGCCACCTCCCCTAAGTCATGGCAGGAGCTAATACGTCCTCAGCGTCCGCCAAAACTATTTTTTTTTATCACCTTAAAAGTGTGTTTTAATTGTTTTGTAGAAGAAGAGCCACAAAAAAAAAAGAGTCAAAATTTTGATAGAATTTAGAAATTCAAAAAAAATGTACAAAACTGCAAATATATCGTATAAACCAAAAGAGTTGTTGCAAATACTATAATAATTAGTTATGTTATATTTAATTACTGAGTTTTATTTCAATAGAATTATCCAATCATAAGTGAAATACTTCACCTTTGATATTATTAACAAATATTAGAAAGCATTATTTTATGAACATTCCTATGATAATTGTTCGGCTGACAGACGGGAGACAAGCTAATGGATAGCATCGACAAAAGACTAACAAAACCACACGTCCCACTAGGAAGTCATCCTTTGTACCAGCCGGGCGACTTCCTCGACAATGCTGCACGGAGGTTCGAGGTGCGCCAGTGCCTTGGGACCGGAGGATTTGGAAGCGTCTATCAAGTTAGAGATCACATCCTTCAAGAGGATCGAGCAATCAAGGTTCTTTGCTTGGGACAGACTCAGGATACAAATGTCCTTCTTCGAGAGATTAAGACGCTTCAAATGCTCGCAGGCAAACCCCACGTCGTCCAGGTGTTCGACTGTGGCACGACGTCGCTGAACCAAGTCTTCTTTGCCATGGCACTAATCAACGGCAGTTCTTTGCGACGACGTATTGCCGCAAAACAGCGACACAAAAAAGCCTTTCGCCCCGACGAAATAGCTCACATCATGCTTGGGATTCTGTCAGGACTTGAATCCGTTCACTCTGAGGGAATCCTGCACTTGGATCTGAAACCAGAGAACGTCCTGTTCAGAGAAGACGAAGAGGTAATTCTTGTTGATTTTGGACTGGCTGAAAATTTGAACAGGAGTCAGACGTCTGCATCACCTACGAGGGGAATGACTCCTTACTATGTGTCGCCAGAACAACTTCAAAAACAAGCTGTCGATTGCCGCTCGGACATCTACTCCGCAGGGGTAATCCTATATGAACTGGCCACTGGCATGCTGCCCGTGGGTCGCTTTGCAGACGTGTCATCGTCCCGGTCTGACCTACCGCCTCATCTCGACTCAATTCTCCACATCATGCTTGCCAATTCACCATCTTCTCGACCTCCCTCTGCGGCCGCTTTGATTCCCGAAATAGAGTCACTGCTGATGCCAGGAGGACGGCGCAGGCAAGAGTCTTCTCAACCGTTATCCCCTCCAAAGGAATGGATGCCAGAAGAGCAGTCTCGAAGTACGACACAATTCCAAGCTCCTAGTAGCAAGTCAGACGGCGTCCTTTCGCTCGACATCATAAATTCACCACACGGCGACCTCTTCCGCACCGTTGTCTCCATCTCTGCCGTCGAGCGACAACATGCTCGCATACCCGTCCACATTGGATTGGTCTTGGACATCAGCGGATCAATGTCCAAACCCGACAAGTACCCCCTGCTCCTGAAGGGCATCGAGGCTATGCTCACAGTCGCAGACGACCAATTCTATTTTACGATTGCAGTATTCTCGGACAAATACGAAGTCATTACTCAGCGACAGAATGGTCCTCATCTACTTGCTGGTTTACCGCAAATGATGCGTGCAATTGACTCATCTACCGCCAAGTTTGGCCGTCAGACTCGTCTCTACCCCTGCCTCAAAGAAGTAATCAATCAGGTAGGCGATTCGTCAATCGCAAACGAAGAACTTGGACTGGTTGTCATCCTCTCTGACGGACAACTCCACGACGGTGCCGAGACCATACAGCTCAATGAAGAACTCCGGCGTCTCAATTTGGAGGCACACTGCTTCGGCTTTGGCGAAGATATGGATAGACGATCAATCAGAGCGCTGTTCAAGAATGTACGAGGAGGAAAAATGCAGCATGTGACTACCACTGCCAATATCGTTGGGCAATTCAGGCACTTGGTTGAGAAGCTCTCAAATCTGGCCGTTGGCGACACGCACTTGTTCGTATCGCTTCCTGCAGGCGCTCTTCTCGGTGACGCCTTTCAATACAAGCCCTCAGCGGCACGTCTTGATGGGCTTCCCCCTTGTGGCCCAATTGACATCGCGCTTGGCTCTCTCATCAGCGGCAGAACCCATTCCGTTGCTTTCGAGTGGCGACCGCCACAAAGCGACAGTCCATCCTCCTCCATTCTCGCAAGGACTACCTATTCTCTGCTCGGAGAGAATTGCGTCCTCGAACAGTCACTACCAATCCGAATGCTAAGCCATAACGATACTAGTCGAAATGAAGCAGTGGACTTGATGTTTGACGAACTTGCTTCACTCCTCTTCGAGGTGACAGTCGCGCAGGTCACTCGCTCTTTTGATGCTCGGATAGAGAGAGCCACAGCCGAAGGCAGGGATGAGGACTACATCCACAAACTTATTTCCGACCGTAAAGAAGTGCGCAAAACAGGAAGGACAAAAAATCTTGACCGAGATGCCTCAATCACCAGTACATGGTAGCAGGAAAAATATACCTCAAACGAAGCATCAGTTCACTTGTGCAGGGGCGGAAGCCTTGTTCGCATTCCTCGCCGATGTGCAATCGCCGATTAATGGACGCTATGAGCCAATGCATCCATACTACGCTGGGGGCGAGGGAATACTTATGTTGGCGCAAGACAGATTGAGTTCCGGCGGCACTTCTCCCGTCCTTCTCAAGTTCCCTCGCGTTGACTATACCCGCTGTGCGTATCTGGAACGCTCCGAATACCAGCGGCGGGCCGAGCATCTCGAGTCCGAAGCCGCTGTACTTCGAGCCTATGGCGGAAGCGTTTTCCCTAAAATAGTTGATTTATTCTGCTGCCACTCGGTGCTTCTTCCATCCGAACTCGAAATGGATGAGACATGTCTCGTAATGGAATTCCTACGAGGGGCAACTTTTGCCGATATTCGGGGACGGTGGAACCAGCATATCGCAACCAGGCAGAATATATTCGTGGAATCGGTACTAGTCGAACTAGCTGCGTATATCAGTGCGTCCATGGAAGAGTTGTGGGCATCAGCAGAACCTCTTGTGTATACGGACTTGTGTCCGGAGAACATCTTTATCTGCGCTGGCTCGCAAATCCTTGAATCATCCTTTCGCCTTCTCGATGCGGGGGCAGTGCAACACCCCGCCAATCCTCCCCGTAGCTTCAGATTGCGCTACCTTCCACCGAATCGCGCTCATGCTGTCGCATCAAATAGTGATAACAGCCCATGGCAACCAGTAGATATGATTCAGCAACTGGGCAGAGTGCTGTACGAACTTGCGGTGAATCGGGTTCCCGAGATTGGTGAAGCTCTGGATCTCAGTCTGGTCAAAGATTTCGGTCTCTCACAAGGCTTCTGCCGCACCTTACAACTTTTGTCGGACGGCCAATTGAATTCGTTTGCCGAAGTCGGCAACCAAATTGCGGGGTTAATACGACACTCACAATTGAACAACATCGCCTACCAGCTACAAGGTCTTTTGGTAGAAGAAGACAAGGACATAATGCGCTAATACTCACCCAAAGCCGAACAAAACAAATCCATCGTAAGCGGTAACCTGCACCAATAATTCTCGGCGTTATGCACAGTAAATTAATGATAAAGAAGCAAAGCAGATTATTAGTATCGAGCTTTTGCTGTTTAGAACCAAGACTCACTCTGAAGAAGATTTAGAGGAGATTTAAGAAAGGGTTTCTCGCAAAGTTCGCCGAGCTCGCATCCGCCTTCGTTCCTACGGCGCGACAAGAAGAAAATCTCCTAGCTTTGCTAGTCCCGCTTAGCGGGAACGGAACACACCGCAAACACAGACAAATCATATTGTATCTCGATTCAAACAACACCCTATCGCCTTAAAAGTGTAGAACAAACACATATTTGTCACCTTAAAAGTGTATTTTAATTATGGCGAATTAGCCACAATTACGGCTCAAGCCTAACGTTAAAGATAACGTGCAGGTATCTGCAAAATATTTGGTTTTAGCAACTTAATTTCTTTTTACAGCCATCTTTAATCTCCGTATTACCAGTAAATTTCAAAAACAGACTATGGTCTTTACTGGTAAATTTCAAATAAATTTCTCAATTTTATCAAAGATTCATCCTTTTTAGGTATATTTCCCCTGTTCTGAGATTGTTCTTCCCTAAGAAATATAATCAAATCATCAATATATATTACGAAAAGGATACAAACAAACGAAAGAAACTAATCAAATCTTACATGAAACATTCATGAAAATAGTTGGAAATCAAATTCGAGACGACAATCTACCGGAAAACTGCAAATATATCGCATAAACCAAAAGAGTTGTTGCAAATGCTATAACAATTAGTTATGTTATATTTAATTACTGAGTTTTATTTCAATAAATTCACTAAACACATATGAAAAGAAACACATTGACAATTATGCGTAACATCATCTTTATACTCATCTTGGCATTTTCGATCTCATTGTTCGGAGATGAACCTAGCGTGCCTGAGAGCACGATTTTCTCTTGGATGGAGGAACTCAAACCACTACCGAAGGTACATTACTCATGGCCGCTTCCATATAAAAAGATTTCTCAGAACGTTTTGTTTGAGTATGTCCGTTTGACTCATGCAGCATCTCTCAGTGGAGAGTGGTGCAAGCCAGAGGATATTGATATGGCAGTTGAGGCATGCCAACATGTAAACGCTTTGAATCCTAAGATTCCGGCATCACTTGGAGTTAACTATTCGGTATGGCATCGACGCTTTGAGAAGAATACTCCACCAACGAACACTGGTTCTACCCATGATAAAGAGCTAAATTACCTGCAAACTAGAATGGAAGCAATCCGAGATGGTTTGGCATCAGCAAACCAAAAGCATAAGGCGGCAATCACAGTCACCGCAATTCTATTTGATTCGGAACGGTTCCGTACGAAGGTCGGGAATAAACGATGGAACGCATCAATGACACAAAAGTACAATGCAGCCTACGATGTTGTCCAAAAAATCTTTCCGAATGCACGAATCGAATGGTATTCACGCGGAGCCGCTCACCTAGCAGCAACAGACACGGGCTGGAATGAGTCATCACATTTTGCATTGGACGAAAAAGGTGAATTTTTCAGTTGTTCACTCTACCAAGTCCCAGAGATAGGCAATACGAGGGAGATTTTTCGTCGTACAGCTGCAAATGCCGAACAGCATGACTGCAAGGAGGTAACGCCTTGGATTGCACTTGCTTCCGGGTATAGGCGTCAGACCGACAAGTATCACTCATGGTCAAACAACTGGAATTACGACCTCATTTACTCTTGGAAACTTGGTAGGGAGATAAATAATGCATGGTATGGCACGCCAGAACGAGCCGAGCGATTTGCTCCATGGCATTTAGCAAAAATTGTAATTTTCTACCCACAGCCATTCGGCAAATCACCACATTGGGGTCAGCACTTTGTGGCATACGTTCGGGGTGCAAATGGAATCAAGCAACTGCCATACTACAAACAGCCAACCAAGCAGACAAAGGGCGATTAGCAAAGGTCAATGAAGACAGATTAAAAGGATTAAAGAAAGAGGTTAGCCACAAAGGGCAAACTCGAGGTAGGCCATTCGTTGACCAAAACTCTTCTCTTATTTCTGTGGTAATCTGTGTCCATCCGTGGCTAAAGTTTCTTCAGCATCTTAAAAGCTTTAGATGTAATTGTAGGTCTTGGGACTAGGAAGCATCAAAGGCAGTGCTTTCAGATCTTCTTGGCCTGTATAAAAGATATTGAAGGAGTCAAAGGTATATTTTGCTAGAGCAATGCCATCATCTTTCGCACAAAATAAATCTAAAGGCAATTCTGCATAAGTTTTATGCAATCCTCGTTTTTCCAGAAGTGGCTGCAATTGGTCGAAAAGTCCTTTTGGATCAAGAACTATAAAGGTTGCTCCAGGTAAGTGGCTCATATTAACCAGTTTGGCATTTCCCAAAAAGTAATCATATCTTGCGTCAATATTCTGAACTGATATCTGTGCATGTTGCACCTCCAGTTTATTTGCTAGTGCAGAAAGTAAAGTTAAAATATTCTTTGCTTCTCCAGCAGATTCAATTGTCTTAAAGTTGTTTTCTTTATCAATGAATCCGCTGACATATGCAACAGCTTTGCCATCTTTTCTTGCAACAGCAGTTATTGCCATTGGTCTAAATGCTGCAACCGGCATAGCATCCATCAGCATTGTAAATTCAATTGCCGTTCTTTTGTACCGTGATGGTTCTGTATTATAAAGTTCTATCAGCTCTGTACCAATGTCTCCACCTTCATAAAAATCAATTTGGAGGTTAGAATTAACTACACTTCCAGGAGCAATCTCAAATTCACCAACACAACCTAGATTAACAGCACCATTGCGACGATACAAACCTCGACCACCAGAAATAGTAATCAAATTCACATTATTTGCTTTGAAGTTTTCAAATGCATTAAATAGTAGTTTGGTTCCAAGCCCCTGCCCTCTATAATCGGGATGAGTGCATACTGCACCAATCTGTCCATAAGGTATCTCAATGCCATCAATAATCATTGGTGTTAGAGAAGTGCCAAGATGAGAAACCACTTTATTGCCATCAACAGCAACCATCAAGTTTTCAGCATTTTCTTCTGACAGCATCAATGGAAATTGTAAATGCATATCATTGTGCTCAGGTGTTTCTGTCTTTCTAAAAACGAGATTACACAGTTTTGCCACATCTTCAACCATGCTGGCATCAGCTTTTTTATATTCAAGCATTGTTTGATTCCTTTCAGTCATCAATTCGTTATTCGTTGGTCGTTGGTCGTTGGTCGTTAAGAATTCCCGTCTTTGCTCCACTAGCGACGACTGACACTGCCGTTGGCAGGAAAAACTTTGTTTTTATTATTTTTCCTAGGGCGCTGCCCTAGGCTATTATATTACAGGCTGTCACCCCTAACGGACGCCGGGGACGACGTCCCTCCCGAACACTTGCAACGAAGATCGTCGCGTTACCTAAATGCCGCCGGCTTTGTCGCGCCGTAGTCTAGAACGGCGGAGGCGGAAGCTATTCCAACATTTACAATTTACCATTAACCATTAACAACTTTTCATCTATCTCAATTGATGTTGCTGTAATTTTTGCTTTATACACAAGTGCTTCAACTCCTGCAGCAACGGCTTGTTTCAAAAGTTCTGCGTATTTTGGATCAATAAAATCAGCAGGTGTAAAAGTTCCATCGCCATCCTCGCGCATCACAATAAAGAGCATCACTGCCCTATCGCCTTGACTCTTCATCTTCATTAACTCACAGAGATGTTTCTGTCCTCGGGTTGTTGGAGAGTCAGGAAAACAGTACTGCCCTTTATCATTAAGCATTGTAACACTCTTAACTTCTATCCAGCAATTTTCATTATCATTTTCACCCAGCACATCAATGCGACTATTTGTTCCATACTTAACTTCTCGTCTATAGTTCTGATAACCAGCCAATTCAGGAATTTCACCAGCAACAATTGCATCATAAGCAAGTTCATTGGCTCGATTTGTATTGGCAACAATCCAAGTTTGTTCATTTGAAGTTAACTCAAGAGTGTATTTTAGTTTTCGTTTTGGATTATCATGATACGAAAGCAAAACATTACAATCGTCCGAGTAGCAGCCAGTCATTCTCCCAGAGTTTGGACAATGAGCGGTTACAATTTCTCCGTCCTCTAAGAGTATATCCGCCATAAAGCGTTTGTACCTATTTATAAATTTTCCTTTTGTTAAATTCTCGAGTTGCATAGATTCGTTATTCGTTGGTCGTTGATCGTGAAGAGTTCCCGTCTTTGCTCTGCGAGCGACGCCCGACAAGGCCGTGGGCAGGGCAAAAGAAACTGTAAACGGTAAACGATGGTGTTGCAAAGCAACTTATTTTCTTATGTAGCACAAGCTTCCAGCTTGTAGGCACTAGCAAGCTGGAAGCTTACGTTACATAAATACCACCGGCTGTGTCTGGCGTAGCTTGAAAAGCGAAGACCGGAAGCATTCCACAACTTACGCATTTTCGCATTCGCGCATTTTCAGATTTTCGAATTTTTTTTACGCTTTCTTAAGCACTTTTAAAGATACATTTTCTACGATATCTGAAACTTCTTTTTGGTACGCAGCCATATGTGGAGCTTTGAGATGAGCATGCAAGGCTTCAGGACTTTTCCATTTTTCCACAATAGTTACAATTGATTTATCTTTTTCCTGTATGCTGACTCCTGAGTGTGCGTCAACCATTGGTGCATACTCAATGCATCCATCTTCTTTTAAAACATTTGGTATATTCTTATTAAAGATTTCAAGAAATTTATCTTTTTCTTCCAATTTTACTTTTATTGATGCTAGTACTGTTATCATATTATTACTTTCTTTTTTATTCTAAAAAATTGTGTTAAGAGCCTCTTTCATAAGTCAAAGCAACTTGTGCTTTTTTCTGACAAAAAGCTCATAAAATAGTTAAAAAAAATGGGTATTCATGGTATAATCATACCTTATACAACCAAATATAAGGAATACCCATT